>Ga0181605_10000195_pt1 | contig 61148 bp, 55 predicted proteins | sample 041ome_11_FD_148676 | JGI IMG/M metagenome (GOLD analysis project Ga0181605, IMG submission 148676) | Coastal salt marsh microbial communities from the Groves Creek Marsh, Skidaway Island, Georgia - 041411US metaG (spades assembly) | ecosystem: Environmental > Aquatic > Marine > Intertidal zone...
TTTTGGAGACCAAGTAATCTTCAAGGTATTCGACCATCGCGTCTTTGTCCGTTTCTAGCACCTTGCCACGGCGCTCTGCGAGCACCGCCATCCAGCCCTCCACATCTTCCTCGGTGATGTAGTCCATTTCCTCTACATCCTCCAACAAGCGCTCTAATTGGAGCTCGCCGATGCTGGTAAATTCGAAACTTTCCTCTTCCAAGACTTGGGTAAAGGCCTGCCACAAATCTTCACCCATGGCAAAGGCTGCGGCTCCTTGTTCTGGGTCCAATTCCGGCAATACACGCCCCGCAAATTTCAAATCCAACGCTTTTGCATTCAACGCCGCCACAGCCTCAGGGTAATAAGGCGATTGCAATACACTATCCGGGGCAATGCCCTCACCGTCCACTACAGGCCTTCCAGCTGCCGTGGTAAACATCTTGCTCTCTTGCTTCTCCTCTCGCTCGCCATCTTCGTCGCGGTCGTAGTTCACCTTTTGAATACAACGCCCGGATGGCGTGTAGTATTTGGCAACCGTGACCTTCATCTGTGCCCCAAAGGGCAGCGGGTGCACCTGTTGTACCAATCCCTTTCCGAAGCTCTGCTCGCCCAAGATCACCGCGCGGTCAAAATCTTGTAATGCCCCCGCCACAATCTCCGAAGCCGAAGCGCTCGCCCCATCTATCAACACGGCCACCGGCCCTTTGGGCCAGAGGGCGCGGCCCTGAGTGCGGTACACGTCTTGAATTTTCCCGCCGCGCCCACGAGTAGAGACGACAGTATCCGTGGTTTCGACGAAGAAGCTTACGATTTTCACCGCCTCCATCAACAAGCCACCGCCATTGCCGCGGAGGTCCAAAATGAAGGCATTGGCACCTTGAGATTTCAGGTCTCTAATGGCCTTGCCCACTTCCGCACTGGCACGCTCGGTAAAGGCGTCGAGGTAGATGTAGCCCGTACCGTCCTCACGAAGTCCATAGAAAGGAACGGGGTTTTGGACGATATCCTCTCGGTTGAAGGTATAGGTTTGAGTGGGGGAGTTGTAGCGGCCTATTTCCAAAGTGACCTCGGTTCCCGGGGTGCCTTTGAGTAGGGTGCTGACCTCTGAAGTGCTCTTGCCTGTGGTCGAGGTGTTGCCCACGGCACGAATGTGGTCGCCGACTTGAAGTCCAGCTTTGGAGGCGGGCCCACCAGGGTGGAGGGAGGAAATAAAAATCTCATTTTCTACACGCTGAATGGTACAGCCAATGCCGCCATAGGCACCGGTTTGGAGCAGGCGCACATCCTCGATTTGGTCCTCGGGATAATAGACGGTATACGGGTCCAATTGGCGTAACATCCCTCTAATGGCACTACCCACAGCCTGTTCTGCACTGACCTCATCGACATATTGGGTCTGCACCTCGCGCAATACGTTGGTGAAGATTTCCAATTGTTTGCTGGTTTCAAACGGATCGCCTTTGGAGGCGCTCATCATTAGTGCTGCTGCTACGGCGGTCAAGCCTAGAAGAAGTTTACGCATGGTTGGGGTTATCTTGGTTATAGGCCTCGATCAGCGCGAGGAATCCTTTTTCTAAGAACGCATAATCATTAGTCCTGTTGCCCAGGTAGCGAATGGACCAGATGTGTGATTTTTCAGGCCGATTAACTTTGTGCTTGTGCAATCTATACAACTCACGAATTTGTCTTTTCGTACGATTGCGATCCACGGCACGCTTGAGTCCACGCTTGGGCACCACAATAGCCACCTGGCGATCCACACCTTCCGGCACAGGCGCTTCCATGTATTTCAGGGAAAACGGGAATGCCTTCAAGGAAGTGCCTTCCGTGAAGAGCCCATCGAACAACGTTCGGCTGGTGAGTTTCTCGTTTTTTGAAAATGTGAACTGCATAAAAAAAGCCCGACCGTGTGGGCCGGGCTTGAAATTTACGCTATTTCTTACTTTTTGTTGACGTCTTTGATATAATCGCTGATTGCTTTTGTCATCGAAGGGGCATCAACAGTTGGAGCAGGGATATCTACAATCAACCCATTTTTCTCTGCTTCCTTCTGCGTTGTCGCGCCGAAACAAGCCAAACGAGTCTTGTTCTGCTTGAAATCTGGGAAGTTCTCGTACAAGGACTTGATCCCTGAAGGAGAGAAGAAGACGAGAATGTCGTAAAATACATTTTCCAAATCGCTCAAATCACTGACCACCGTCTTAAACAAGATGGCGCGTGTGTAGTCGATTTTTGCTTCTTCCAAGGCATTGGGAATCTGCGGCTTCAAGCTGTCCGAGGAAGGCATCAAGAATTTTTCATTCTTGAATTTCTTCAACGTAGGGATCAACTCTTCAATGCGGATGTTGCCGTGGTAAATCTTGCGCTTGCGGTACACCACGTATTTCTGCAAGTAGTAGGCAATGGCCTCTGAGATACAGAAGTAGCGGATATCCGGGCTGATTTGTACGCGCATTTCTTCACACATGCGGAAGTAATGGTCCACGGCATTCTTAGAGGTGAAGATGACGTTTCTGAAGTCTCGAATCTGGATTTTGTCCTTTCTAAAGTCGGAGGCGCTTACACCTTCCACGTGAATAAAGGAACGGAAATCGATCACAACCTTGTGTTTATCCGCAACAGCAGAATACGGGTTGTTCTCGTTGGCAGGCTGAGGCTGTGAAATCAGGATGGATTTAACTTTCGTCTTTCGATCGTCTGACATAGTTCGGCTAGCGCATCGCTAGATATAGAGGTGTTAGTTCGAGGGCACAAAGGTACAAAACTGCGTAGACTCTCACACCAATAGTCGCAAAATGAACAAATCCTTGGTGTTTGATAGAGAAAATGACCAATCCTATGGCGTGACCTGTGGCGAGTAGGCCGAGCACCACGTTTTTGGCATCCGGCCAAATCCAATGGACAGCAAGAATGAGTACTGAGGTGCTGAGGTAAATGAGGGCCAATTGTGGCAAGCGTCTCATGCTCATCCAAGGCATGTGCTTGTTAGCCGGCTTGAATAATTGGGCCAAAAGATCCGCCACCAACACGCGCAACAACAATATCCCGGGAAGCACGAGCAATCGCTCACTCCAAAGTAACTGATCGAATGCAACGCCAAGGGCAAGAAAGGAGGCGGCCAGTACCACCGCCCACATCAATAGAAAGGCGCGCCAATCCAAGGGCTCATCTTCGTCCAAGGTGCCCGTGGTCCATTGCAAAAAGAATTGGGGCTGAACCAGCCGTATGCCAGCCATCAACCCCAATAATGCTATGATTGTCCACTTTGCGCCCATCAGGGCACAAAACTACTGTAAAATCACGTGTTTGTACTGCGTAGTACCGTCTAAATATGTGGCATGTACAATGTAATTACCGCGCGCCAGCGTGCTCACATCCAAAACCGTATGACCGTCCACAACCTCGGCGCTCTGCTCAAGGGCAATGAACCTGCCAATGGTATTGAACAACTCTACTTTAGCCAACTCTTCATGCTCGATGCGAATGAAATCCGTCGCAGGATTTGGTCCCACGATCAGGCCTTTTAATTTGCCCTCTTCCACGTTCGCTTGACTCTTGTACAAGGTCTTTGTCTCGGTCAACACATAGTCCCCTTGGTAATTTCCATTGCCGTTGGTGAAGTTCACCGCCACGTAAATAGTCACACTGTCGGGGTACGATGAATCTTCAAAAGTGAAATTCCAACCGATACTATCATTCGATACCGATGTGCTAGAGCTTTGGTGGGTAAAGTAGTTGCCCGTCTTCTTGACCCCTGAGGTGGCGGTCAATGTGCTCACAGAATTTCCACTCGCATCCTCAATGCTGGCCATAAAACCAATTTTTGTCGACCCGCCGTTCGGCAATACGCCCAAGGCCACGTTCACGGCCTGATTATCGACCAAATTGGCTTGGTCCGTATTGATAATAATCTGCTCGCTGCCGTTCGGAGAGCCCCCGCTGTGGCAGTACCCGCCCGAACACGTCTGCCCGTTAGATGCCGGTGAGCCGCTCCGACCTGAAGGCGAGCCGCCGGAATTTGTATAGGAATAATGTACCATCCCGAAGATGGCGAAAAGGAGTAGTGCTTTTTTCATAAAACGCTATTTAGGTTGTACAATGTAAGATTATTCAAGCAGTGCTCTGGGTCCAATTCTGGATAAATTTTGTTGATAATAGAACACTCAATTCCCTATTGTGTTCTAATTTCAACACCTGAAAACAATCACAGAACAATGGACGTATTTCAACACCCGGACTATTACCTCTTAGACGAGCTGCTCTCAGACGAGCACAAAATGGTCCGCGATGCCACTAGAGATTGGGTTAAACGCTCTGTTTCCCCCATCATTGAAGATTATGCGCAACGCGCCGCTTTCCCAGAACACCTGGTCAAGGAAATGGGTGAGGTAGGGCTTTTCGGTCCCTACATTCCAGAGGAATATGGTGGCCCAGGCCTTGACCATATCTCCTATGGATTGATGATGCAAGAGGTGGAGCGCGGCGATTCCGGAATTCGATCCACCTGTAGTGTCCAAAGTTCTCTCGTGATGTTCCCCATCTACGCCTATGGCTCAGAGGAGCAGAAGCAGCGCTTCTTACCAAAATTGGCCACGGGTGAATACCTCGGATCTTTCGGGTTGACCGAGCCAAACTTTGGCTCGAATCCTGGCGGAATGACCACCAGCTTTAAAGATGCCGGCGATCACGTCATTCTCAATGGTGCCAAAATGTGGATCTCCAATGCTCCATTCTGCCACGTTGCAGTCGTGTGGGCGAAAAATGAAGAAGGCCGCATCAAAGGATTGATCGTCGAGCGTGGCATGGAGGGCTTTACCACCCCTGAAACCCACAACAAATGGTCGCTCCGTGCCTCTGCCACCGGAGAGCTCGTATTCGACAACGTGAAAGTACCCAAAGGCAATATCCTCCCAGGCCGCGACGGTCTAGGAGCACCGCTTTCTTGTCTAGATAGCGCCCGTTTCGGGATCGCTTGGGGCGCCATCGGTGCCGCCATGGATTGTTACGATACTGCCCTGCGTTACTCCAAGGAGCGCATTCAATTTGGGAAGCCTATTGCAGGGTTCCAATTACAGCAAAAGAAGCTCGCCGAAATGATCACAGAGATCACCAAAGCGCAGTTGCTCACCTTCCGTTTGGGCCAACTCAAAAACGAAGGACGTGCCTCCTCAGCCCAGATTTCCATGGCCAAGAGAAACAACGTCGATATGGCCATTCACATCGCTCGTGAAGCACGCCAAATGCTGGGCGGAATGGGCATCACCGGAGACTTCTCCATCATGCGTCACATGATGAACCTAGAGTCCGTCATTACCTATGAAGGAACGCATGATATTCACTTGTTAATCACAGGTTTAGATATCACTGGCGAGAACGCGTTCGTCTAAACGAGCCGGCGCCCAGAAACCTTATTTTTATTAAAAAACGCGCCCCGAGGGGCGCGTTTTTTTAGTTGCTGATTCTGATGATGTTTATGCCGTCGAACGTACAGCTGAATTCCTTTACGGGGAGGGTATAGGAGGTATCAATGCTCTGCCCGTCGAGTAGTTGGTATTGGTGGCTGTTGCAGCCGCAGGTCAAGTATAAATCGCCGTTGCTGCTCGATAATATCCCGCAACCGTCGGCCCAATCATAGGGACAGGCCAGTTCGTACGCGGCGAAATCGTAGAAGGCTTGGTCGTAATATCTGCGGTAAATCATGATGCCGCCGTGGCCTGCATTGGGCAAATATAATTGGCCCCCAATAACCGTTAAATTGAAGCTCGATGGATCGCTCAAATAAATCGTTTCGTCCACATAAGGTTCCGGAATATCGTAGTTCACATTCGTCGAATTACACCCAACGATGGTAAAAAAACCTGTAAAAACAAGGATTAACCCTTTGATATTCAATACTTCTAGCTTCTTCATTTCGGAGGTCAAGATAAGCGGTTTTTCATTGCCGAATAAGGCCTTCTGCTTATTATATTTACATCCTTGTAACCCAACATAAAGCCAGTTTTTATGGTTAAAAGATTACTCACGCTTGTTATGGCCCTCGGCATAGTCCTCGGTCACGCACAATCTAGACCTGGTTCTCTCCAGGGAACTGTGAAGGACAAGCGCACCGGTGAAGTCATTCCATTTGCAACCGTCATTGTCAAAGACAAGGACGTAGTGATTACAACAGGAACGACAGATTTCGATGGAAAGTATAACATCAACCCTGTAGACCCAGGGACGTACAATGTAACTTGTAAGTTCATCGGCTATGCGGATTTCAACCTCAATGGCGTGAGTGTATCACCCGGCAGACCGAAGGTGGTAAACTTCGACATGACCATCGAAAGTCAGATGATACAAGAGGTCACAGTTATTGCCAAAGAAGAGTTGATTGAAACGGGTAAGACTTCCGAAATCGTAAGTGCAGAGGAAATTAAAAACCTCCCATACCGTAACCTTAGCCAGATCGTAGGTACAACTGCAGGGGTATTCCAGCAAGACGGTTCCGGTTCTTTCAACGTGCGTGGTGCGCGTTCTTCGACCAACGTGGTCTTCATTGATGGGGTAAAGGTTCGTGGAAATGTGGATATCCCACGTGATGCGATCCAATCTACCGAGGTGATTACCGGTGGTCTTCCAGCGCAATACGGTGATGTTACCGGTGGTGTAATTTCTACTACCACCAAAGGTCCTGCACCGTATTATTTTGGTTCTACAGAATACTTGACGAGCTCGTTGTTCGACAATCAGCATTACAACCTAGGTGCGTTGACGCTTGGGGGTCCAATTATTAAAAACAAAGCAGGCCAGAGTGTACTTGGGTTCCTTTTGGCCTCTGAATTCCAATACAGCAAAGACGGCTCACCGCGTTCATTGCCGACCTACAAGGTGAATAATGAGAAATTAGGCGAGTTGCAAGCCAACCCATTGGTACCGGCTTCCAGCGGGTTTGGGGTATTGAACGCAGCAGATTTCTTGACACGTGATGATTTGGTGACTCAGAACTACCGCGAAAATGTAGCAGGCCGTGCCGTACGTATGTCGGGTAACTTAAAATTGGTCACTTCAAAAACAACAACGCTTACGCTTGGGGGACGATATAACATGAGTCAGGGTACCTCAGGCAGCCGTTTCAACGAGCTCATGAACTACGACAACAATGGCGAATATTTCCGTCAAGACGTCAGTGGTTATTTGCGTTTCCAACAGCGTTTCGGTTCGCCAAGCGACACATCAAACTCTTTAATTCGCAACGCGTTCTATACCATCCAAGTCGATTTCACTCGTAACAACGGGTACAACCGCGATGCGCGCCACAAAGACAACATCTTCAACTACGGACACATAGGTAAGTTTACTACAACCTACCGTCCGTTATATGTGATGGGTTCAGATACCATCACCGATCCAAACGACCCGAACTATGGGAAAGTTATGGATGCATGGACGCAGGCTGTATGGCAGAGCGTCGGAGTGGATTACGAAGCTTCTGAAAACAACCCTATTCTCGCCAATTACACGTCGAACTTCTACAACTTCGTAGACAATTCTTTGATCTTCAACAGCGCACGCTCCTTGGAAGATATCCGTGCAGGTGGTGGTTTGTTGAATGGTGACCAGCCTTCATCCGTTTATGGATTGTGGGGCAACGTTGGGGGTAACCAAGCGGGATATTCGAAATTCATGAATGACCAGTTCCGTATTACGGCGTCTTCGACCTTTGATATAAAAGGTCACTCGCTCATTGTGGGTGTGGAATATGAGCAGCGTTTCGACCGTTCGTACTCTCTAGGTGCAACGGGCCTTTGGACTTTGATGCGTCTGTTGCAAAACGATGCTATCCGAGAATTGGACCTTAATAATCCAATTGCTTCTTACGATAATAATGGAGTATTCCAGGATACCTTATCGTACCCACGTCTTTTTGATGCGGGCAAGCCAAGAACTTTCGACCGCAACTTGCGTGAGAAACTAGGTATGGATCCAAATGGTACGGATTGGTTGGATATTGATAGCTACGATCCATCGACCTTTACATTGGACATGTTCAGTGCGAATGAACTTCTCAATATCGGTTCTGGACAGTATGTAAGCTACTTCGGATACGACTACCTAGGAAACAGATTGACATCTCGTCCATCATTGAACGACTTCTTCTCAACTGATGCTCAAGGGAATTCGAATCGTACGGTAGGGGCTTTCGAGCCTATCTATATGGCTGGATACATCCAAGATCAGTTCACCTTCGAGGATCTCTTCTTCAACATTGGGGTACGTGTGGATCGCTTTGATGCGAATCAGCCTGTATTAGCAGATCCATTTGTATTGTACCCTGCGTTTACCGTGGGCCAATTAGACGCAACATCTCTAGCAGGTTACAACGTTCCTGAGGGGATGTCTCCGGATGCTGTAGTATATGTAGACGATCAAGAGAACCCATCTTCTATTGTGGGTTACCGCGATGGATTTACTTGGTACACCGCGGCAGGTGAAGTTGAAGCAAACCCGAAAAACATTGCAGATATCAGTGGTGGTATCAAGCCTTTCTTGAAAAAGCCAGGTATTGAAGACCAGAAGCTAGCCGTTACAGCAAACGAAAGCTTCAAGGATTACGCACCTCAGGTAACAGTGAGCCCTCGCGTTTCATTCCAGTTCCCTATTTCGGATGAGGCGGAATTTTTCGCACACTACGACATCTTGGTACAACGTCCAGATCCAGGACTCAACCGAATGAACCCGATCACCTATTTGCAGTTGGAAAACGGTCAAAACGGTAGCTTCCTAGCAAACCCTGATTTGAAACCACAGCGTACTACTGATTACGAAATCGGTTTCCGTCAAAAATTGAACGAGAACAGCGCTTTGAAATTGAGCGCCTTCTACCGTGAAATGCGCGATATGATGCAGACCTTGAGCTTTACCGAAGCTTACCCTATTACCTACATCGCTTATGGGAATTTGGATTTCGGTACCGTGAAAGGGTATACGGTAGCCTACGATCTACGCCGCACAGGGAATGTTCGTTTGAATGCGAACTACACTCTCCAGTTTGCTGATGGTACAGGATCAGGGGCCAATTCTGGTGCGAACATCGCACGTTCTGGTCAACCAAACTTGCGCTATATCCTTCCTTTGAGCTATGATTCTCGTCACCAAGTAGTGATGAACATGGACTACCGTTACGGTGGCGGTCCAGCCTACAATGGTCCGGTTTGGTTCGGCATGCGTATTCTAGAAAACGCTGGTGTGAACGTGGTATTGAACGCCAACTCTGGTACACCTTACACACGTCGATCATTGGCTTATGGTTTGACCGATGGCGCAACGCCCATTACGGGTAATATTAATGGTTCTCGTTTGCCTTGGAGCTTCCGCATCGATGCCACGGCAAACAAAGTATGGAACTATAGCGAAGGTCCTTTTAGCAACTTTGAAGTATATGTTCAGTTGTTAAACGGTTTGAATACTCAAAACATTCTTGGAGTGTACTCGTTCACGGGCTCACCATCGGACGATGGTTACTTGAGCTCGCCTCAGGGACAAAACGCCATTCAATTCCAAACAAATGCACAGTCTTTCGCAGACTTGTATAACATCAGTTTGGCTAACCCAGGACTTTACAGTTTGCCACGAAGAATCCGTTTAGGTCTTCGCATTGGACTATAATACATAAAGAAGCATAGGAAAACAGCAATATGAAAAAAGCGTATCTCCTTTTACTAGCCTCAATCGCCGCATTACCACTTTCTGCAAGAGAGGTGCAAGGTGCCGCAAAGACAGGTGAAACTACAGGCTCTATGAAAACCGTAGAGGAATTGTGTCAGCCGTCGAAAGCGCAGAGCGATTTGAGTATAAATAACGTACGTGCAACCATCCTCGGAGGTGGCGATATGTGGTGGGATTTGAACACCGCTCGCTACGAGGTGCCTAAGGGTTCAAATAAACATTCGATGTTCGCCGGTTCTCTTTGGCTCGGTGGTGTTGATGAGGGTAACCAATTAAAATTGGCCGCCATGACCTACCGTCAAGCGGGTAACGACTATTGGCCAGGTCCGTTGACAACGGATGGTTCAGCCTCGACCAACAAAGAAATTTGTGATAAATACGACCGCCACTGGATCATCATGCGTGAGGAAGTGGACGTTCACAAAGCTTGGTTGGAATGTTTGGACGATCCTGATTGTGATGATACCGAACTTTTCCCTGGCTATGAAGCACAGATTCCTGAGAGTATTAAAGAATGGCCAGGAAATGGGGTAGATGGTGAATTGCCTTACCAATTAGCTCCTTTCATCGACCGTGACGGTGATGGTGTATACGATTACTTGATCGACTACCCAGCCTATGACATCGATAAAGAATACGATTGTCGCGATAAGGAGACTGACGTACTCTACGGAGACCAAACCATTTGGTGGGTGTACAACGACCGTGGTAATGTTCACACTGAATCACAGGCTGGAGCCCTTGGTTTCGAGATTCGCGCGCAAGCCTTCGCCTTCTCGACCAACGACGAGGTGAACAATATGACTTTTAACAACTACCGTATCATCAACCGTTCAACGTTCCGTTTGACCAATACATACTTCTCTACGTGGTTCGATCCGGATTTGGGGAACTACACCGATGATATCATTGGTTGTGATATTGCACGCGGTTTGGGATACTGTTATAACTCAGATACTGAAGATGAAGGCCCATTGGGCTACGGTTTGAATCCGCCGGCTGTTGGTTTCGACTTCTTCCAAGGTCCTTTCGCAGATTATTTCGACGGTATCGATAACGACCGTGACGGTTGTGTTGATGGTGTGAAGGATCCTGAAACAGGAGTTTGTGTCGCTGAAGATCCAACTACAGGGGTGAACGAGCGTATCATCATGAGTCACTTCATGTACTACAACAACACCTCATCTAATATCTCTGGTAACCCCGCCAACGCCACTCAGTTCTACAACTACATGAGAGCATTATGGAAGAACGGTTCAGAGTTGATCATTGAAACCCCTTCAGGTCCTGGAGATCTAGGGAACGGTGATGGTTTCGTAGCATCAGGTAATGGTACATCAACACAGTTTGCCTACCCAGGTATGTCTTACGACACAACAGGAGCTTACCCTCCATATTCTCCAGTAGATTGGTGGGAAAGCCCAGCAAACAAAGAGGATAAGCGTGGTCTTCACAGTGCGGGCCCATTCTCATTGGCACCGGGTGCCTTGAATTTCGTAACCACTGGTGTGGTATGGGAGCGTGACCTCATCAACAATGACCTTTTCGCTTCTGTAGAGAAAGTGATCATCGCGGATGATAAAGCTCAGAAGCTTTTCGATAATTGTTTCCAAGTATTGAACGGTCCTGATGCACCGGATGTGGAAATTCAAGAACTAGACCGTGAGTTGATCTTGAAACTCACCTATGGTCCAGGTAGCAATAACCTCGGATTTAGCTACCGTGAGCGCGATCCCCTTATTACAGTGAATCCTGACGATCGCGATTCTATCTTGAACGTAAATCCAGATTACTTCGATTATACGTTCGAAGGTTTCCAAATCTTCCAACTTGCGAACAGCGATGTGAGTATATCAGATCTATACGATCCGACGCAAAGCCGTATGGTGGCGCAGTGTGATATCAAGAATGGATCGACACAACTCATCAACTGGGAAGTGGATCCAGATTTGAACGCTTTGGTGCCACAAGACATGACCTTGGCTTCCAACAACAAAGGTGTCTTCACTTCGTTCCAGATCAAGGAGGATGCCTTCGCAACAGGTGATCGTACACTCATTAACCATAGAGAGTACTATTTCACTGTCATTGCCTACGGTCAAAATCAATTTGAAGCATTCAACCCTACAACCGCACCAGGCGGTCAAAAGATTCCTTTCTTGGCCGGTCGTCGCAACATTAAGACCTACATGGCTATTCCTCATCAAATTGATTCTGAGAAAGGCGGTACTATTCAAGTGGCTCAATATGGGGATGGACCAGAAATCAAGCGTCTAGACGGTATTGGTAATGGCGCAGGCGAATTAGAATTGACTCCAGAAGAAGTCAACAAAATATTGGCAGGTAACGCTTCTGGCCAGCCGACCTACATGGGCGGCATGGGACCAGTAGATATTAAAGTTGTAGATCCACTTGAAGTGAAGAATGGCGAATACACGCTGACCTTCGATGGTGCAAACAACAACGCAAAATGGGAAATCACAGATGGTGCAGGAGCAATCATTGCACAATCAGATTCGACGATCTCTTTCTACAATGAACAAATCATTCCTGGGCTTGGGCTTTCTGTTGCTGTACAGCAGGCACCATCGCCGGGTGGTGATGATGAGGGCATCTACGATAATGGGGTGATCTTCTCTGAAATCATTTACGAAGACCCATCGAAAGAATGGTGGTCAGGTATTAAAGATGATAAGAGCTACTCACCATATAACTGGATTCTGGCAGGAACAAATACCTTCCCAACAGAAGAGCCTGCTACACTATATCCAGATCAAAACGGTGATGCGAAAGGGCACTTTGAGAATATCGTAAATGGTACTTGGGGTCCTTATATGTATGCCTCGGCAAACCAACGTGCGGTAGTGAATGGATACAACAACTACGGTATGGGGCCAGCCGTGAGCATCGGACGTAATATCGCTGATGCTGCTGATCTACACTCTGTAGATATCGTATTCACGAGCGATCCAAGCTTGTGGACTCGTGTGCCGGTATTCGAATTGGCCGAGGACGAAAACTTGAGCGAACACGGCGACAAGAAATTGACGCAGCGTCAAGATACCTCATGGACATTGGAGAATGGACAACTTAAGCGTGCCCCAGCTATGGAGCCGGGTTGGTCATACTTCCCTGGATACGCCATCGACGTAGAAAGTGGTAAGCGCTTGAGCATGGCCTTCGGTGAAAACTCGTGGTTGCCAGGAGAAAATGGTAACGACATGTTGTGGAACCCGACGGATCGCGAATTCTTGCCACCAGGAAACACAGTGAACGGCGGGTACGTGTTCGGTGGTCAGCACTACATCTATGTATTCGCAGATCAAGATAAGATTGGTGGTAGCACTACAGATCTTGCCTACACTGGAGCGAATATCAACGATTGGCCATTGAAAGATTTGATGGGTGACCTCGTGAAATCTGGTGGTATTGGAAACATTGCCAAGGCCAACTTCTGGCGTTCTGTTCGTTGGATCGGTATGCCTACACTACGCCAAGGCATGGACTTCGATCCATATACAGAATTGCCAACAGAAACGCGCGTACGTATTCGTATGAATACAAGTTATAACTCGCGTCAATTGGCCGATGCTCCAAACAATGGTAATCCGCAATTTATGTTCAACACTTCGAACATTGCGACGAAAACATATGTCGACATTGTGGGATCAAGTGCGCTTGAAACCATTCGTGTGGTACCGAACCCATATTATGGATTCAGTGCTTACGAAACCTCACAGTTGGACAATACGGTGAAAATCACCAACCTACCTGAAACCTGTACGATCAGCATCTTCACCACAAGTGGAACGTTGATTCGTCAGATTCGCAAGGACAACAGCATGACCTATGTCGAGTGGGATTTGAAGAACACCTACAACGTACCTATTGCTTCTGGGGTATATATCATCCACGTAGATGCGGGTGACCTCGGCGAGAAAATCGTGAAGTGGTTCGGTGCTATGCGTCCAGTGGATTTGAACTCATTCTAAGAGAAGAATTATTATGAAATTGAAATCATACCTCTCTATCGTTTTAACCGTAGCCACCTTCAGTGTCGCCACTGCAGGTAACCCACAGCGTGCGGGTTCAGCGGGTGCTTCGGAGCTTTTGATTAACCCTTTTGCTCGCTCTGCGGGATGGGCTTCTGTAAACGTTGCGGGTGCAACGGGAATGGATGCCACGTTCTTGAATATCGCTGGTATTGCGGCGACTAACTTGAACACAGAAGTTACTTTCAGCAACACACAATGGTTGGTAGGTGCCGGCATTAACATGAACGGTGCCACCTTAGTGCAGCGCGTGAGTGATGTAGGCTTCCTTTCCCTCGGATTGAGTGCCTTTGATTACGGCGAGTGGGAAGTAACCACAGAAGATCAACCAGAAGGTACAGGTGCAACCATTAGCCCTCAGAGTTTGGTGATCAACATGGGTTATGCTCAGCAGTTTACCGAGAACATCTACGGGGGTGTTAATGTGAAAATGTACAGCAGCTCTATTTCAAACTTGAATACCAATGGTGTATGTTTTGATGCAGGGGTTCAGTACCGCACCGGTGAGAACGATAAGTACAAGTTTGGTATCACTTTGAAGAATGTGGGTCCAAGTGTTACCTATCAGGGTGACGGTTTTGGGGTAACCTTGCCTGTGCCGACCTATGGTGTAGCTTATTCTCAAACGTTTGAAAGCCGTTCAGCGAAGTTCGAATTGCCAACGCAGCTAAGCATCGGTGGTTCGTACGATTGGTTGTTGCCTAAGGGTAAAGTAACTGGAGCATTGAACTTTGCTTCGAATGCCTTTGAAAAGGATACCTACCATGCAGGTGTTCAGTACAGCTTGAAAGAATTGTTCCAAATACGCCTTGGATATAAGGTATTTGATAACCGTGCAGACGACCTAGGTACTTCTGCTATTTCAGGGATTTGTGGTGGATTTAGCTTCAATGTTCCTACTTCGGACGAAGGAAGCTTTGCCATTGATTATTCGTACCGCGGAACTACTTCTGCATTCAGTGGAATTCACTCTATTGGAGTACGCATTAGCTTGTAATTCGGAAAGTTATATACCTTTGCAGTATTAAAGTTTAAGAGAGGCCGTTTGGCCTCTTTTTTAGTAAGACCATTACAGAAATGTCATCAGTAAGTTATTACACACCGGACGGGTTGAAAAAACTACGTGCGGAATTAGAGCACATGAAAACTGTGGAACGTCCGCACATCTCGAATCAGATTGCTGAGGCAAGAGATAAGGGTGATTTGAGTGAGAACGCGGAATACGACGCTGCGAAAGAGGCTCAAGGGCTGTTGGAAATGAAAATTGCAAAACTTGAGGATGCCTTAGCTAATGCACGATTATTGGACAGTGAGAATATTGACCTCACCAAAGTTGGTGTATTGACCAAGGTGAAGTTGAAAAACGTTGCCAATGGAGCTACTATGACTTACAGCCTTGTAGCGGAAAAAGAGGCAGATATCAAGCAAAGCAAGATTTCTGTGAGCAGCCCTATCGGAAAAGGTCTTCTTGGAAAGCGAGTAGGAGAGATTGCTGAGATTCAAGTACCTCGCGGTACTATGAATTTTGAAGTTCTAGAAATCACCATGGTTTAGAATATGTCGAGCATCTTCACCAAAATTATCGCTGGAGATATTCCTTGCTATAAGGTGGCAGAGGACGCCCACAACATAGCCTTCTTAGACATTCGTCCCTTAAAAAAAGGCCACACGCTCTGTGTGCCGAAGGTTGAGGTAGACGAACTATACGAATTGGCAGAGGAGGATTACCAACGATTGATGGCTTTTAGTCAGCGCGTTGCTAAGGCGCTGAAAAAATCGGTGCCGTGTAAGCGAATAGGATCGATGGTCTTAGGGATGGAAGTGCCCCATGCACATTTGCATCTAGTGCCTATTGAAGCCGAGCACGAGTTAAGCTTCGTCAATACCCCCTTGTCCTTGAGCAGTGAGGAAATGATGTCCATAGCGGCGTCTATTTCAGACGCTCTGGATTCTGCTGAATGAATTGTTCCCAATTTCCACTCCGGCCTTTTTTGCCGGAGTTTTTTTTGCTCCCTGCGCCGTGTTTCGGAGCTGCAATTCCAGTGGTTTGGTTGTGGTGACATACGGCCACAGCAAGGGCATCAGAGGCATCTAGATAACTGTGTTCCGCCCCTGGAAACATTGCTTTGAGCATGCCGCTGACTTGCTCCTTGCTCGCGTTCCCGTTACCTACGATACTTTGCTTGACCAAACGCGGACTGTATTCGAACACCGGAATTTTCTTCGATAAGGCGGCGGCCATACAAACACCCTGAGCACGCCCAAGTTTCAGCATGGATTGCACATTCTTCCCGAAGAAAGGGGCTTCGAGGGCCATTTCGTCCGGAGTATATAGCGTGACGATTTTGGAGAGTTCTTCGAAGATTTTAGCCAAGCGGGTATAATGGTCCAATTTCGTGTTGAACTTAATCACATCCATGACCAAGGGCTTAATCTCACCCTTCACAATATGAACCACGCTATACCCCATAACCACTGTCCCAGGGTCAACGCCCAAGATGACTTTTTCTATGGTCTGAGGTGTGGACATATTAGATTATTAATCCGACGATTGCAGCGGTGTATAGAGAGGCAACAGTACCTGCGATAAGCGCTTTGATGCTGAGCTCGCTCAAGTCTTTGCGTCTCGACGGCGCAATGGTTCCAATACCACCGATTTGAATACCAATACTTGCAATGTTGGCAAATCCACAAAGCATGTAAGTACTGAGGATGATAGAGCGTTCTGATGTAAATAGACCGGCATTTTTCATATCGGTCAGGGTCACATAGGCATAGAATTCGTTGAGGATGGTTTTTTCGCCAAGTAATTGGCCCACCAACAACAAGTCCTCCGGAGGTACCCCAAGAATCCATGCGATCGGGCTCAAAAGTGCTCCCATGATGAATTGCAATGAGAAGGTGTCGTAGCGACCATTGGTGAAATCAGCAGTCCAAGCGTTCAACCCGGTCCAAGATCCTATGCCCTCTACAAAAAGGTAATTTACTCCATAGACAAGGGCAGTAAATACCAATAGCATGGCGCCAACGTTTACTGCAAGCTTGACCCCTTCAGTGGTTCCGTTTGAAATGGCATCAAGGGCATTTGAACCCATATCTTGCGAGCTGATCTCGGCAACTTCTTCTACATCTTCTGTTTCAGGTAAAAGAATCTTTGCGCTGATCAAGGCGGCCGGAGCCGAAAGGACGGATGCGGTCAATAGGTGTTTGGCAAAAAATAATTGGCGCTCTGGATCATCACCGCCCAAATAACCGATGTAAGCCGCCAATACACCGCCTGCAATGGTGGCCATACCCCCTGCCATCAAGCTGAGCAATTCTGAACGGCTCATCTTGGCGATATAGGGTTTAACCAGCAAGGGTGCTTCGGTCTGACCAATGAAGATATTGCCCGCAGCGGCGAGGGATTCTGCCCCAGATAGACGAAGTGTTTTCTGCATCACCCAAGCCATGGCTTTCACGACTTTTTGGAGGATGCCGAAGTAGTACAATAAAGAGGTTACTGCTGAGAAGAAGATGACCGTTGGCAACACTTGGAAGGCGAACAGGTACCCGAAACTGGAAGTATTTGTGATTAGTGAGCCAAATAAGAAAGTAGATCCTTCACGAGTGAAGTCGAGTAATGTGACTGCGGCTAGGCTGAATTTTTCGAAGGCCCAGCTCACGCCAGGAACTTTGAGAACGCCTAAGGCTAGGATGAATTGTAGCCCTAGACCTTTTACAACCATCCACCAATTAATGGCTTTTTTATTTGAACTGAAAAGCCACAACACGGCGGTGAGTACGGCGATTCCTAAAATACTTCTCAGGATCATTTTAGCTTATCTAATTTATCTCTCAGCCTAGCGGCCAGTTCATAGTCTTCATTTTCCACGGCCTCCTCAAGCAATTGCTCAAGCTCTTCTCTACTTTGTTCTTCAGGGGTGTCCAATTCTTCCTCCTCCATAGCCGCTGTGCCGTCCGCCTCTTGTTCTTCCTGAGGGGTAATACCGGCTTGTTCCAATAAAGAATCCAGCGCATAAATGGGGCATTCCACACGTACGGCTAGTGCCACTGCATCGGAAGGGCGTGAATCAAATATTAATTGCTTACCGTTTTCATCCACGCTGTAAATACTGGCGAAGAAGACCCCATTAACCAATCGGTGAATGACCACCTTCTCCACAATGACGTTCATCTCTTTGAGCATGTTGACCCAAGTATCGTGTGTCAGTGGACGGGGAGGGGCCACAGATTTCTCCATGGCAACGGCAATACTTTGCGCTTCAGCACCGCCTATAACGACGGGAAGCTTACGGCCTCTCTCACCTTTCTCGGCGAGAATGAGGGCATAAGCTCCTGACTTTCCTTGACTGTATGAGAGTCCTTTTACAGTGAGTTCTACTTCATGCATTTAGTTGGCGGCCTTGAAGGCGCGCAGTTCCTCAATCAGCTGAGGAACAACTTCAAAAGCGTCGCCAACAATCCCGTAATCCGCCGCCTTGAAGAATGGTGCCTCAGGGTCGGTGTTTATGGCTACGATAGTCTTCGACGCGCTCACCCCAGCGAGGTGTTGAATAGCGCCTGAAATTCCTACCGCAATATACAGATTCGGGTTGACTTGGATGCCGGTTTGACCCACGTGTTCACTATGGGGTCTCCACCCAATATCACTGACCGGTTTTGAGCATGCAGTGGCCGCGCCAAGCACGTCGGCGAGCTCTTCTATCATGCCCCAATTTTCAGGACCTTTCAAGCCTCGACCTGCGCTAACTACGATTTCTGCTTCCGGTAATGCCACCTTGCCGCTGGCGATGCTCACTTCATTGGTGGTGAGTTTATCGGTGCCCGCTGCTTCAGCTGAAGTGATTGTGCCTGCACCTGCTGCTTCTTTGATGCCGATGGCATTGGGAACGAAGCTGATGATAGGCAATCCGTTGTTCAATGAGATCGTTTCAATCCCCTTAGAGGAGAAGGCGCCACGCTCCACCGTTACAGGACTTGTGCTGGTCGGTGTGCCGGTAGTGTTGGTGCTCAACGCGCCGCTGGTCAATGCGGCAAGGGTAGGGGCAATAATTTTCCCCATGGCAGTACCTGCGACAACAACGCCTTGAGCGTCGCCTACGAGTCCTGCCAATTGCGCGCCTATACCGGCGCCAGTTTGTGCGAGTTCTAGGGTTGCGATTTCATCGGCACCGTATTGGGCTAATTGGTTCGCGTTCTCTGCCGAAGCAGAGGTGATGGCGCGTACGCCACATCCGGCCGTATTGGCCCAGCTGCGGGCATAGCTCACTGCTTCAAACGAAGCCTTTTTGAATTGGTTGTTCCAACTTTCAACAAATACTACAATCATCATTCTTCGTTTTAGATGGATTTCGATTCTTCGTGCAGCAGGCGTACCAGCTCATTTACTTGATCTGCTGGGACCAATTTTACTGCAGATTTCGCCGCCGGTTTGGCAAAGGAAACCGCTGCGGTATGACTGCCGCCCTCGCCTTCTTCCACTGCAAGAGGTTTGGTGCGAGCCGTCATGATGCCGCGCATGTTCGGGATACGGAGGTCTTTTTCTTCAACCAATCCTTTTTTACCGCCCACGACCATAGGAAGTGAACAGCTGTACGAGGCGTGTCCGCCGTCGATTTCTGCCTTAGCGATAGCCGAACCGCCATTGATATCTAAGCCTACACAAGCATTGACAAATGGAAGATCGAGGAATGCCGCGACCATGGCAGGAACTTGTTGTCCGTTGTAGTCGATGCTTTCCTGTCCACAAATGATCAAATCATACGCGTTCGCCTGTATGTGGTTCTTGATGGACTTTGCAACTGTGATAGCGTCCGTAGGGGTGGCGTTAATGCGTACGGCTTGATCGGCTCCAATGGCCAATGCTTTACGTAGAGTAGGTTCTGTTTCTGGTCCGCCCACGTTGAGTACGGTGATGGTCGCACCCTGGGCTTCTTTAATGTGCAGGGCTTTCGTCAATCCAAATTCGTCGTAGGGGTTAATGACGAATTGGACACCTGCAGGATCCAATGCCGAACCGTCCGCAGTGAAGTTAATCTTCGCGGTAGTGTCGGGTACATGGCTGATACAAACAAGAATATTCACGTGGTAGCTGTTTTTCTGCCCCTAAAATTACTATGCATGCATAATAAATCCAAAGGAAAAAAGTAGGAATTGTTGAGTTTTCTCCCTCCTATACCACTTTGTGGTAGTCTACCTCCGCAATGCATACTATATTTGCCGCTCGACACATCTATTGACTATGAAGACAATCCAGTTTAGAGAGGCCGTATGTGAGGCCATGAGCGAGGAAATGCGCCGCGACGAGAGCATCTATTTGATGGGTGAAGAAGTAGCGGAATACAACGGAGCCTACAAGGCATCGAAAGGCATGTTGGACGAATTTGGTCCGAAACGCGTCCTTGATACGCCTATCGCAGAGCTTGGTTTTGCCGGTATTTCTGTGGGTGCAGCCATGAATGGTTTGCGTCCTATCGTAGAATTCATGACGTTCAACTTCTCGATGGTGGCCATCGACCAGATCATCAACAACGCTGCGAAAATGAAGCAGATGTCAGGTGGTCAGATAAACGTACCTATTGTATTCCGTGGACCTACGGCTTCTGCGGGTCAGTTGGCAGCGACACACTCTCAAGCTTTTGAGAGCTGGTACGCAAACTGTCCAGGTTTGAAAGTAATCGTTCCTTCTAACCCTTACGATTGTAAAGGGTTATTGAAGAGCGCCATTCGCGACAACGATCCCGTCATCTTCATGGAAAGCGAGCAGATGTACGGCGACAAAGGTGAGGTGCCAGAAGGCGAATACCTATTGCCTATTGGTGTAGCTGATATCAAGCGCAAGGGTACTGATGTAACCATCGTGTCGTTCGGTAAAATCATTAAAGTGGCATACGAAGCAGCAGATTTGTTGGCTGCGGAAGGCATTTCTTGTGAGATTATTGATTTGCGTACAGTTCGTCCAATTGATTACGCCACAGTGATCGAAAGCGTGAAGAAAACTAACCGCTTGGTATGTTTGGAAGAAGCATGGCCGTTGGGCTCTATTGCGACTGAAATCGCGTACAAAGTACAATCTGAAGCCTTCGATTACCTCGATGCTCCTGTAAAGCGCATCACTACCACTGATACTCCAGCGCCATATTCGCCAACCCTTCTAGAGGCATTCTTGCCCCAGGTAGGACAGGTGATCGACGCTGTGAAATCGGTGATGTATGTTAAATAACCTAGAGGTTTTTCGACCTAGGTTGAGATAAAGACTCTAAGACTTATATTTGCAGCCCTCTTTGTAAACGCAAGGAGGGCTGATTTTTTATCAAACCATCGTTATAATGGAAAATATGCTTTATTTGGTGCCGGTATTTGGTGCCGTTGGTCTAATCTACATGTGGGTTTTACGCAATTGGGTCGTAAAGCAAGGTTCAGGCACAGAGAAAATGTCAAAACTGGCGGCTTACATTAAAGAGGGCGCCTTGGCATTCTTGAATGCTGAATACCGCATTTTAGGAATCTTTGTTGTTGTAGCGGGTATTTTACTTGGCGTCGTTTCGTCGATTGTAGAAACCACCCACTGGTTCATCGTAGTTGCATTCGTCATTGGTGCTGTATTCTCTGCTGTTGCGGGTAATATCGGTATGCGTATTGCTACGGATTCAAACGTAAGAACTACTGAAGCCGCAAGAACCTCTTTGCCACAAGCATTGAAGGTTTCTTTCCGTGGAGGTACTGTAATGGGTCTAGGTGTTGCTGGTCTCGCAGTATTTGGACTTGGCTTTCTATTTATTATACTTTCAAACTGGTTCATCGTTGGAGAGGATACCTTCTACAATGAGATGACCATTGTTCTTGAGGCACTAGCTGGTTTCTCTCTAGGTGCTGAATCTATCGCGTTGTTTGCGCGTGTAGGTGGCGGTATCTATACAAAAGCTGCCGACGTCGGTGCTGACCTTGTAGGTAAAGTAGAAGCAGGTATTCCTGAAGATGATCCACGTAACCCAGCGACTATTGCAGATAACGTAGGTGATAACGTAGGTGATGTTGCAGGTATGGGTGCTGATTTGTTCGGCTCGTACGTAGCCACAGTATTGGCTTCTATGGTATTGGGTAACTATGTAATCAATGACAACTTGATAAGCACAGGTACCTTCCTAGAAAACCACGGACCTATCCTACTTCCAATGATGATTGCTGGTGTAGGTATTATCTTCTCTATCATCGGTACATTCTTCATTCGTATTAAAGATAATAGCGCGAAAGAGCCAGAGGTTCAACGCGCCTTGAACATCGGTAACTGGTCTTCAATCATTTTGACTGGTATCGGTTCATACGTATTGATTCAAATGCTTCTGCCAGATACGTTGAGCATGAAGTTCTTCGGTGAAGGCTACAAAGAAGTTACGCGTAATGCCGTTTTTGGAGCCGTAATTGTTGGTTTAGTTGTAGGTGCTTTGATCTCATACTTCACAGAATATTACACTGGATTAGGTAAAAAGCCAATCATGGATATCGTTCAGAAATCAGCTACAGGTGCTGCAACAAATATCATTGCAGGCCTGGGTGTTGGTATGATTTCTACGTTTGCTCCTATCCTCCTTTTCGCTGGAGCGATCTGGTCTTCTTACGCATTCGCAGGATTTTACGGTGTGGCTATCGCTGCATCAGCGATGATGGCAACTACTGCAATGCAGTTGGCTATCGACGCCTTTGGTCCTATCGCTGATAATGCCGGTGGTATCGCCGAGATGAGTGAACTTCCGGATGAAGTACGTGAGCGCACAGATATCTTAGATTCTGTAGGTAATACCACTGCGGCTATCGGTAAAGGTTTCGCCATTGCTTCTGCAGCACTTACTGCTTTGGCATTGTTCGCAGCCTTCGTAACCTTCACAGGTATTGACGGTATCAACATCTTTAAGGCACCAGTTCTTGCGATGCTATTCGTAGGGGGTATGGTTCCAGTAGTGTTCTCTGCTCTGGCAATGAACGCTGTGGGTAAAGCTGCCATGGAGATGGTTAAAGAGGTGCGTCGTCAGTTCAAAGAGATTCCAGGAATTATGGAATACGAGGCAGAGCCGGAATATGATAAGTGTGTTGCCATCTCTACAGAGGCATCTTTGAAAGAAATGATGTTGCCAGGGGCAATGACTATTCTCTTCCCACTTGTTGTAGCTTTCTTACCTATGGCATTTGGTTACACTGGCCAAGAAGCTGCTGAAATGCTTGGAGGTTACATGGCTGGTGTTGCTGTATCAGGTGTTCTTTGGGCCATCTTCCAGAACAACGCTGGTGGTGCTTGGGACAACGCTAAGAAGTCTTTCGAGGCGGGCGTTATGATTGACGGTGAAATGACTTACAAAGGTTCTGAGGCGCACAAGGCGGCAGTTACTGGTGATACAGTAGGTGATCCATTTAAGGATACTTCGGGCCCATCGATGAATATCTTGATTAAGTTGACTTGTTTGGTAGGTCTTGTTATTGCACCAATTCTTGGTGATGGTCACGATACACACGCTGCTGATGAAGCTACTCAAACAGAAGTTCGTCGTGAGGTAATGCAGCTAAAACTTAAGGATGCCAAAGTCAATGTTAGCGGCGCTGCATTCGAAGGTGTTGCAATGGCTGATATGAGCATTCGCGTTGAAGGTGAAAGAGTAAATGCAACCATGGAAGTTTCTTCCGAAGATGGTGCGTTCTCCGGAACATTCACTTCAATGGAAGGCATGTTCGACGGTATGATGTTCCATGCAACTGGTACATTCACTACTGCTGAGGGTGCGGAATTCCACGCTGATGCAGATTTCTTCCGCAACGAAGAAGGAGATATTCAAGATTTCCACATGGGCATTCACTAAGAGGAAAGCTCTTTTATATTAAAAACCCGGGCGCGGAGCGCCTGGGTTTTTTTGTATCAGCAATTTTCTTCCCTACTTCTCCCCAACGCGCTCGTGGAACTCCCCTTCACCCCATAATTGGACCAAGGTCGTATACCAGCGCACCATCTTGCGATACCCTTCCAAATCGATGCGCTCGTTTGTGCCGTGAATGCCGCCCACTTCGTCCGGGCTTAGGGTCATGGGTAAAAAGCGATAGGTGTTCTTCGACAACCCTTCGAAATTCTTGCTGTCGGTGCCGCCAATGGTCAAATAAGGGCTAATCAGCGCCTCTGGGAAAATCTCTTTCACCGCTTGTCCCAATTTCACGAAATCTTCACTCTCCGTACTCGAAGTATTGGTCGCGGCGCTGCCCATATTTTGGTAGGGTTCCACGGTGCCTCCATATTCTGCTGCGAGCGCCTGGTAGCGCGCGAGTACATCCTCTGGGGTGGTGCCGGGCAAGATTCGGGTATTACAAACGACTCTGGCGCTCGCAGGAACCACATTATCCTTGATGCCTGAAGCCATGATCGTGGCCACTGCGGTGTTGTTAGTGAGGGCGCGTCCCGTATGGCTCTTTTGATAGAGGTTTAAAAGGAGAGGTTCGGTGAGGTAGCGATTGGCAAAAACGGTTTTCAGGGTCCAAGGCATCTCAGGGGCGAGGTGGTCGATGAAGCCGTTGAGGGGTTGGGAGAATTGGGGTTCGAATAGTCCTTCGCTGAGGTCATTGATGAATCCTGCGCTTTGGGTGATGGCGGTTTGGCTATTGGGCATGCTGCTGTGGCCGCCAGCGACATTAAAGGAAACTTCTACGCTGAGGTATCCTTTTTCTGCAGTGCCAATTAGAGCAACTGGGGATTCCTTGAGTCCGGGGATGCTGCCCGTGGAAATGATGCCGCCTTCGTCTAGGATGGCTTCAAAGGAGAGTCCGGTCTGGCGACAATGTTCCGCAACGAGCGCTGCTCCTGCTTGTCCACCTATTTCCTCGTCTTGACCTAGGCAAAAATAGAGGTTATGAGCAGGTTGAAAGTTTTGAAACGCTAGGGACTCGAGGGTTTCCATGAGGGCCATAAGGGAACTTTTGTCATCAAGGGTACCGCGTCCATAGATGTAGCCTATTTCGGCGCCTTCAGAATCACCTGGGGCACCTTCGAACGCGCCGCTGAAGGGCGGGTAATGCCATTGGTCGAGGCTTTTTTGATCGACTGGAACCACATCTTGGTGGGCAATGAAGAGATAGTTTTTGGATTCGGGGGAAGGACTGGGCCAGTGTAAGAAGTAGGTGTGGGTGCTAAAGGTGTCGACGGTTAGGGTGGCGAAAAGGTCCGGATAGGAAGATCGAAGGAATTGGCCAAAGCCGTCGAATGCCGTGGTGTCGAGCATTCGGGGGTCTTGGCTAATGGTCTTATAGGTGATACTCTGTTGCAGTCGTTGAAGGTCGCCGCGAAGGGGAGGGAAGGCAAGAGTGCTGGTGGATGGGGTATAGCGCTCTTGAACAGACTCTAGATTGAGTAGGGGTATGAGGCCGCCAAAGAAAAGTAGGGCTGCAAGTAATGTGTATAAAAGGTATTTCTTCACAGTGGGGGTGTGCTTCGTGTGGATTTGTAACTTTGTGAAAAATACGAATAGATGTACACAGGATTACTACACTTACATCATTGGCTGCCTTTTGTCTACTTATTGTTAATGTTGGCAGTATTGGTTCAGAACTTCTTGGCCTGGAAATCGGACAATGCGTTTACCGATAAATTGGCCCGTCAAAATAAAATCGCGCTGATTCTTACTCACCTTCAAGTGACCATCGGACTGATCATGTTGTTCGGATTCAACATGGATATGTTCTCGGATATGGGAACCTTGATGGGCGATGGTGCCTTGCGTTTCAAATACGTAGAACACCCGATGACGATGATTATTGCAGCGGTTTTGATCACCATTGGCAATGCGAAGTCGAAGAGAGGCGCTACGGATGCCGAGAAAGCGAAGCCGATAGTGGTTTGGTTTGGCATCGGTTTGTTTTTGATCGCTTTGCGATTACCCTGGGAAGCCTTCTTGCAAGGCGCATAATCCTCAGACATGTTAGAGCTCAAGAAAAAGGATTCGCTTCAACGTGAGCGTTGTATCCTCATTGGTATTATTAATAAGGACCAAGATGAGGAGAAGTCCATGGAGTATTTGGAGGAACTTAGGTTCCTTGCGGATACAGCCGGGGCGGATACGTTGCACATCTTCACCCAGAAATTATCTCGTCCTGATACTCGGACTTTCTTAGGATCTGGGAAAATGGAGGAGATCAAGGGGTATGTGGATGCGGAAAATATTGATTTGGTCGTATTCGATGACGAGCTTACTCCGTCGCAGCTGAAAAATATTGAAGCATTATTGGAGGTGAAGGTGATGGACCGAACGAATTTGATTCTGGACATCTTTGCTACCCGTGCGCAAACCAGTTATGCTCGGACCCAAGTAGAATTGGCCCAATATCAATACCTGCTCCCACGACTGACTCGAATGTGGACACACCTTGAGCGTCAAAAAGGGGGGATTGGGATGCGCGGTCCCGGGGAAACACAGATTGAGACGGACCGTCGTATCATTCAGCAGAAAATTGCTTTATTAAAAAAGAAGCTGGAGAAGATCGACGTTCAGATGACCACTCAGCGTAGCAACAGGGGAAAGCTAAGCCGTGTTGCTTTGGTAGGTTATACAAACGTCGGGAAGAGTACGCTGCTGAACTTATTGTGTAAGACCGATGTGTTGGCCGAGAATAAGCTTTTTGCCACTTTAGATACTACAGTGCGTAAAATTAACATCGATAATTTGCCATTGCTACTTACCGACACGGTTGGGTTCATTAGGAAGTTACCGACGCAATTGGTCGAGAGTTTTAAATCAACCCTTGATGAGGTGCGCGAGGCGGATGTGTTGTTGCATGTGGTGGACATTAGCCACCCTAGTTTCATGGACCACATCGCTAGCGTGAATACCATTTTACAAGAGATTCAGAGTCAAGATAAGCCTACCATCATGGTCTTTAATAAGATTGATGCCTTCACGCATGAGGAGGCAGATGAGTTTGAACTTGAGCTCACACAGCGCAATTATGATCTGGATCATTGGAAGCGCAGTTGGATGAACAAAGTCGGAGAACGTGCCGTGTTTATCAGTGCGCAAGACCGCAATAATATTGACGAATTACGGAGAACCTTGTATCGCGTGGCCTCAGAAATCCATGCGACTAGGTTTCCGTTCAATACCTTTTTGTACTAATTTCACTCGTTATGAGTCAAGGACCAATTAAAAAGAAAGATACCCTTCAGTACCACCAAATGCCGAAACCCGGTAAGATTGAGGTGGTGCCGACCAAGCCGTCGAACTCGCAACGCGACTTGAGTATTGCCTATTCACCTGGCGTGGCGGATCCATGTTTGGAAATCGCTGCCAACCCGGAGGATGTCTACAAATACACGGCGAAGGGAAACTTGGTTGCAGTGATCTCGAACGGCACAGCAGTACTGGGTCTGGGGGATATCGGTCCTGAGGCTTCAAAACCGGTGATGGAAGGAAAGGGCGTGTTGTTCAAGATTTTCGCGGACATTGATGTGTTCGATTTAGAATTGGACGCAGCAGATCCAGATAAATTTATTGAGACGGTAAAGGCCGTGGCCCCAACTTTTGGGGGAATCAATCTCGAGGATATTAAAGCGCCCGATTGTTTTTATATCGAGAAGCGTCTCAAGGAAGAATTGGACATTCCCATTATGCACGACGACCAACACGGAACTGCCATCATCACGGCAGCGGCCTTGTTGAACGCCTTGGAAATAGCGAATAAAGACATTACCAAGGTTAAAGTGGTCTTCAACGGCGCTGGGGCATCCGCCATCTCGTGTGCCAAATTATACCTAGCCCTAGGCGTGCAGACTAAGAACCTTTTCATGTGCGACTCGAAGGGATTAATTACTCAATGTCGTGAGTCTCTTACCGAGGAAAAGGCCATCTTCGCCCAAGACCATCCTAAAGCACAACTTGAAGTACTCTTAAAGAATGCCGACGTTTTTGTGGGCTTGTCGAAAGGCGGTATTGTGAGCAAGAAAATGGTGGCCAGTATGGCGCCAAACCCTATTGTTTTTGCCTTGGCAAATCCGGATCCCGAGATTACATATCAAGATGCGATTAGTGCACGTGAGGATATTATTATGGCCACCGGTCGCTCCGATAATCCGAACCAAGTCAATAACGTATTAGGCTTCCCATTCATTTTCCGTGGGGCACTAGATGTGCGCTCGTCCAAGATTAACGAGGAGATGAAACTTGCGGCAGTACGCGCCATTGCAGACCTGGCGAAAGAGCCGGTGCCGGAGATTGTAAACTTGGCCTATGCAGAGAGCAACCTGTCTTTTGGGACCAATTATATTATCCCAAAACCCTTCGATCCTAGACTGATCACCACCGTCGCTCCAGCCGTTGCTAAAGCGGCCATGGACAGCGGTGTGGCCAAAGCACCTATCAAGGATTGGGATGCCTATGAAAGAGAACTTAGTGACCGTCTAGGGCGCGACGATAAATTCATTCGTTTGCTCAATGAAAACGCACGCCGTAATCCACAACGCATCGTTTTCACAGAAGGGGATCATTACCGCATTTTGAAGGCCGCCGAAATTCTCATCGCCAACGGTGTAGCTAAACCTATCCTACTTGGGTCGATGTCGAAAATGGAGTCCATCATCGAAGAATACCAGCTTGAGCTTGATGGTGCTGAATTCATAGATATTATCGCCAACTCAGAAGGACGTGAGAAATACGCCAACGACATGTACGCCCTGCGCAAGCGCGGTGGCTGGACCTTGGCAGAATGTCGCTCTAAAATAAAATCCCGCGAATACTACGGAAACATGATGCTTCGCGAAGGTGCCGCAGATGCCTTGATTAGCGGTTTGACTGTAAAATATCCAACGGCACTTCGCCCTATCCTGCGCATCATTGGAATGGAGGAAGGCATTCGCAAAGCAGCAGGGATGTACACCTTGTTGACTAAACGCGGTCCTATGTTCTTCGCCGATACGACGATTAATTTAGATCCGTCGGCTGATGATTTGGTACAAATGGTCCTGAATGTCGCGGACACCGTGAAGCGCACGAACATTACACCAAAAATTGCCCTGTTGAGCTATTCGAACTTCGGATCGAGCAATGGACCAGATGCTCGTAAAATGGCGGAGGTAAGTAAACGCCTGCGTAGCGAACACCCTGAGCTCATCGTAGATGGTGAAATGCAGGCCAACTTTGCATTAGATAACGCATTATTGGAGGAAAGCTTCCCGTTCTCGGATTTGGTAGGACATAAGGCCAATGTCTTTATCTTCCCGAACCTTGCTGCTGGAAACATTGCCTACAAGATGTTGCAGAGTTTTGGTGCTGCAGAGGCTATAGGTCCGTTATTAATCGGTACCAAGCGCAGTGCACACGTGTTGCAGCTAGGAGCATCGGTCCGTGAGATAGTAAACATGGCCACTTTAGCAGCCGTGGATGCTCATACCCGTAAAGCTTAAAGTTTAGCGGTATAGCAATGGGCGCGACGGCGCCGCATCATTATCTAGTGGGGCTACCTGTAAATTGAGCAGGTAGTGGCCGTCTTGGACATGGGCCGGAATGTGTAGGAGCTCTGAAATGGTTCGGTGCAGGTGCTGCTCAGGCTGTGGTCCCCAAAATGCTCGATGACATGCGAGAGCCCCGCCATCTTCTTCTTTATCGACACTAGGTTGATCGATGAGTAAATGATCCACACCTTGCTCGCGAAGGAATGTGCCTATGCCTGCATCGAGGTATGGCCAATCTGTATTGCTATAGGCACGGTTAGCCACACGATCCGGCTCAGTTTCGGTACGCACGATCACAGATTTCACTGCGCCTTCAGCAAGGACTTCCCAGCGCACTTTGAAATCCTCCAATGTAATTACGCCATTGCTGGGCGCCACGGTGAGTACGAGGGCTTTGGTGAAGTAATCTTTGAAATGCTGGTGAACGCTGTGGCGTTCGGGCAGAATATGACCGGCGGTCTCGGTGTGTGTGCCGTGTGCATGCGGGTTGAAGCCTACATTGAAAAAGTTTACGGCACCGCCTTCAGCAACGCTTCCTACCCAATCTCCCAATCGAACAGGTTCATACGTGGGCGCATCGATGTACCAGGCACGAGCGACATCGCCCACAGGCAAACTGAGGTCTGCAACAAATTCGAGATCTAGTGGACTGTTTTTCATCTTTGACAAGATAGGTCAATCCAAAAATAATTGGGCAATAATTCTATCGCTCTCCATCCAACGCGCTACCGGTATGGCAAAACCTCCATCGTTGGCTACAAGTTCTCCCTGCGCCACCGCTCGAGCCACCTCCTGCTCCAACACCAACCGCTCCGCCCGACCCAGCTCGTGCGGAAAATCATTGTCCCATCTGAATCCCGCGGTGGTACGAAGGCGTACCATCAATCGCTCGTGTAATAGGTCTTGAGGGGAGAGCTGTTCTTCCGTAGGCTTGGCGCCTCTCGAGTATAAGGTGTTATTGGAAATGTTCCACCAACGGCGCGTGCCATCAAAGGAATGTGCCCCAGGCCCAATGCCGAGATAAGGCGCTCCTGTCCAATAGTGACTATTGTGCCTGCTGTGCTTGCCGGGCTGTGCAAAATTAGATAGTTCGTAATGCGCATAGCCATGGGCGTTGGCCCAGTGGTCCAAAACTTCGAATTGCTTCACGATAACTTCATCGGCGGGAAGGGAAATCACACCGTTTTTCACCTGTTGATGTAGGACGGTTTTTTCTTCGACGGTTAAGGCATAGCAACTCAAATGTGGTGGACGGAATGACGCGAGAGTGTTGAGTTGATTCTGCCAACTTTCGACCGTACTGCCGGGCATGCCGTACATGAGGTCGACCGTATAATTTTCGATAGGGCTTTCAGAAATCCACTGCAGGCACTGCCGGCTATGGTTTGAATGATGCGCACGATTCATCATGGCCAATTCCCCATCGTCAAAGCTCTGCAGTCCCACGCTCAATCTATTGATCCCGATGCTGTGCCATTGGGCTAGTCGTTCGGGGGTAATGTCGTCTGGATTCGCCTCGAGGGTAATCTCTGCATCCTCGCGTAGGGTATACAATGAAGAGGCATGGATAATGAATCGTTCTAGGAGTTCCGGCGCCACAATGCTTGGAGTGCCGCCTCCAAAGTAGAGGCTGGTGAATTCATATTCCGACCACGTATGTTGACCCTCGGCCAATTCCCTTAACATCCGCTCCACGACCTCATTTTCGGTCGAGCGCACGGTAGAAAAGTGAAAATCGCAATAGTGGCAAGCTTGCTTGCAATAGGGAATATGGAGGTACAGTGTGGCGTGTTTCATCAGGCCTTTGGAAGGGTGATTTTAAAGGTCGTACCCACCTGAATACCACTTTCGACGAGGATTACCTTGCCCTGGTGGTAATCTTCAATGATGCGCTTGGCCAAGCTAAGGCCTAAGCCCCAACCGCGACTTTTGGTGGTGAATCCTGGGTGGAAAATCTTGCGCTGGTCGTTGGCGGGTATGCCCTTGCCATTGTCGCTGATGAACAAGTGAACCTCAGCGGCCGCGGTTTCCTTGCGGATGCGGATTTCTCCCTCGCCCTCCAAAGCATCTGCGGCATTTTTGATCATGTTCTCTAATACCCAGCTGATGAGCTGCCCGTTATGCTGGACGTTGCTTTCAGTGCCTAAGTTGGTGGTGAGGCTGATTTTCTTGCCCAAGCGCGTGCCGAGGTAATCGGCCGTGCGGGAAATGGTTTGATCGAGGTTGAGGTCGCTGAGTTCCGGTTGTGAACCGATCTTGCTGAACCTATCTGTGATTTCGGTTAATCGGTCAATGTCCTTCTCCATTTCGCTAAAAGCAATCTCCTTCGGGTACTGCTCCTTGAGATAGGCGATCCAACCCATCAAGGCGCTCAGTGGGGTGCCGATCTGGTGGGCGGTTTCCTTGGCCATACCCGTCCACACTTTGTTTTGCTCGCTGCGGCGCGCATTGGAAAAGGCCATATAGCTGATGAGCATGTAGATGCCGATGACGGCCAGGAGGATGAGCGGGTAGAGGCGGAGTTTGGTAAGTAGGTTGGAGCCCTTGTAGTAGAGGTAGTTGGTTTGCCCGTCGGCGAACTGATTTTCGAGGACTTGGCCAGAGGTTTTAAACTCGTCTAATTTTCTCAGTAGGTACTTCTGCGGATTCGACTCCGGTACACTTAAATTTCGGTGGGCGATGATATTCCCTTCATTGTCGGTCAAGATCACCGGGATGGTCGTGTTGTCTTGAATGATTTGGGTAAAAAAGCTCAAGTTAGAATCGTCCTCGGCAAAAAAGACTTCCTCCACGGCTTGGGCCCAGAGCTTGATTTTGCGCTCCTCTTCATTGCGCAATTCCCCTAAGAAAGACTCGGTGTACAACAGCGAGGCAAGCCCGATGATGGTTCCAAAGGAGATGATGGCAATTTTCCACCAAATTTTACGTGTATATACATCGCTGTTCATGACCACTAAACTATGGTTTCTTTGCTACATTTGTCCTCAATGTCGAACGCTTTAGTCATCATACCTACCTACAACGAGATTGAGAACATCAGTAAGATGTTGGATACGGTTATGAATCTAAACGAAGGCTTTGATGTTTTAATTGTGGACGACGGTTCTCCAGACGGCACCGCGCAGGTGGTCCGCGAGAAGATGGACGCCTTTGGCGGACGCATTCACTTAGAAGAACGTACTGGAAAATTAGGATTAGGAACGGCGTATATCCACGGTTTTAAGTGGGCCTTGGCGCGCGGTTATGAGTACATTTTTGAGATGGACTGTGATTTTTCTCATGATCCTAACGACTTGGCACGATTGAAAAAGGCCTGTGAAGATGGGGCAGATTTGTCCATCGGTTCGCGTTATGTGAAAGGGGTGAATGTGGTGAATTGGCCCATGAGTAGAGTACTGCTCAGTTACTTTGCCTCTGTCTATGTACGCTTTATTACAGGCATGCCGATACAAGATGCCACGGCAGGTTTTAAATGTTATAAGCGCACCACGCTTGAAGGCATAAATTTTGATAAGATTCACTTCGTCGGATATGCTTTCCAGATCGAGATGAAATTCAAGGTTTGGCAGCGCAAGATGTCCATCATCGAGGTTCCGGTGATTTTCACCGACCGCACGGAGGGACAATCTAAAATGTCTAGCGGCATTATTAAAGAAGCCATTTTTGGCGTGATAAAACTCAAGCTCTGGAGCTTCTTCCAAAAGACCAACTAACCCCTACCAAAGTTTATGTTAAAATCCTACCTCATTAAAAATGCACGAATGGTCAATGAGGGAGAAATCCTTGAAGGGGATCTCCTCGTTGAAAATGGTCGAATTGCCAAAATTGATACGAGCATTGGCCCGAAGAATGCAAATGTGAAAGTCATTGATGCGGAAGGTAAATTTTTAATCCCTGGTGTGATTGACGATCAGGTGCACTTCCGTGAGCCTGGATTAACGCACAAAGGCGATATCGCCTCAGAAAGTGCTGCAGCCGTTGCAGGTGGAATCACCTCGTACATGGAGCAGCCCAATACCAAGCCTGCGGCAACCACTATTGAGGAGTTAGAGAAAAAATACAGCCGTGCGGCAGAGGTGAGTTTGGCAAACTACAGCTTCAACATGGGAGCGACCAACGACAACCTCGAAGAACTCAAGCGCGTATCTAAAACGGATGTGGCGGGGATTAAAATCTTTATGGGATCTTCGACAGGAAACATGTTGGTGGATGCCCAGAAGACGTTGGAGGGTATTTTCCAATTAGACCATCAACTCATCACCCATTGCGAGGACGAAGCGACCATCAAGGCAAATCATGAGGCGGCGAAGGCGCAATATGGCGAGGATATTCCGATGAGCATGCACCCAAAAATTCGCAGCGAAGAGGCTTGTCTTTTGAGTTCGAAGTTTGCGGTGGAATTGGCCAAGAAATACAACAGCCGTTTGCACGTATTCCACATCTCGACAGGGGTGGAGACGAAATTGTTCTCGAACAAAAAGCCATTAGCAGAGAAGCGCATTACGGCTGAAGTTTGTGTGCACCACTTGTGGTTCGACGAGAGCCAATACGACAAGAAAGGAAGCTTGATTAAGTGGAATCCTGCGGTCAAGACTGCTGCGGATCGCGACCTGTTGTGGAAGGCCCTACTGGACGATCGCATTGATGTTATTGCCACGGACCACGCGCCGCATACCAAAGAGGAGAAGGCAAATAAATACTTAAACGCCCCTTCAGGTGGTCCATTAGTGCAGCATGCGCTTCCGGCAATGATGCAAAAGGTACACGACGGTGTAATGGACATCGAGACCTTGGTTCAAAAAATGTGTCACAATCCGGCCATTTTATTCCGTGTGGAAGACCGTGGGTATTTGCGTGAAGGGTACCATGCAGATTTAGTTTTGGTAGATCCGAATCGTCCATGGAGTGTGAATAAAGAAAATATTCTCTCTAAATGTGGCTGGTCGCCCTTCGACGGTACCTTATTCAAAAGTAAAGTGACCCATACGTTTGTTGGAGGTCACCTCGTTTATAGAGATGGACAGATCGACGGTTCTATGAAGGGATCGCGCTTGAAATTCAATAGGTAAATGAAAGTTTGGAAGCTATTTGTGGGCTTGGGGTTGTTGGTAGGATTGGGTTCTTGCGGCAGGCCTGAAGTGCAAATACCTTCCACGGTGCTCTCCTCAAAGGTCATGATTCCCATTATGGTCGATGTGCATGTGGTAGAAGGGGCGCGTAACGGTGCGTTGATCCTTGGGGATACCAACGGCATTGAAGATTATTACGCGAAGATTTACGAGAAACACCAGATCACCGAACAGCAGTTCAAAGAGAGCTTTGCCTTTTATAGCTCACACCCTGATATTTTCATCCCTATTTACGAGGCCGTATTGGATTCTTTGAAGATCAACGGCGAACTATTGGGTCGAAGAGGTGTTGAAGCTGATTATGATTAAGGTTGTTTCCGTTGTGTTTTTCTTGTGCTCGTTGAGTGCCTCGTTGAGCGCTCAAGATTGCGGCATTAAACTTTGGGTGAGCGGAGCAGATAGCTATCCGACCACCTTGGCATACGACATCATCGATCCTTCCGGAACCCGTATTACAGCAGATTTTGTGCCCTTAATGGATGCCAACACTCCTGTGATTATCCCTGTAGATTTAAAGGATAAGTTCGGGGTGGTCATTTATGAGGACACCAATGAAAACGGGAAGTTGGACATGGGTATCTTTGGCCAGCCCACTGAGCGTTATGGCTTTAGCAACGAAGCTTGGAAGTTTTTGGGTCGCCCGGAGCACGAGGAAACGTTGGTAGATCCAAAAAAAAATTGGACCGAACTGCGAATGACCTTAAAAAGCGTGATGGACTATTAAAGTTCGCCTAGGAACGCTTCAATCAATTCTGAAAATTTTTCGCGCGCTTCAGCGTGCACCCAGTGACCGGCATTGGCAATGGTCTTGAACTCAGCCTGAGGGAACAAATCGTAGATATGATCGTGATCGGCCGGCTCGATATAGCCGCTCATGCCTCCCGCGACGAACAGCGTGGGTTGGTCGTAATACCCGAATTCTAAGGGTTCGCCGACAAAGGTAATCTGGGCTTCTAAAGCATCGAGGTTAAACCTGAAGGCGAAGAAATTCTTATCTGTGCGGTACATGCTCTTTAAAAAGAACTGGCGAATGCCCGCGTTCGTAACCGTGTGGGAGAGTTGTGCTTCCGCGTCTGAACGCTTTTCTACCTTGGTAAAATCTATGGATTTCATGGCATCGATGTAGCCTTGATGGTGCACCGGGTATGCCTTGGGAGCGATATCTACAACGATGAGTGCCCGAACGCGTGCAGGTCGAGATACGGCAAAATGCATGGCCGTTTTTCCACCCATGCTGTGTCCTAATAGCACGGCACTTTCAATGTTGTGCTGGTCTAAATAGGCCTCAAGGTCCGCCGCCATCACCTCGTAATTGTGCTCGGCCATATGTGGGCTGCGCCCGTGATTTCGCGCGTCTACGGCATGCACCTGCCAACCGAAATTGGCCCAGTGCTTGGCGTGTGTGGCCCAATTATCTCCCATCCCGAACAAGCCGTGCAAGATGATCAAGGGCGCTCCTTCACCGTAGATTTTCGAAAACAAGGGGGTTACTTCCATGCCGTCGGGTTCAAGCAATTCAAGTATTGTTGAATGGTGTTGTGTAATCCCAAATAAAGCGCATCAGAAATCAAGGCATGACCTATGCTCACCTCGTCTAGATTGCCATGTAACTGCTGTCCGAAATAGGCCAAATTCGCCGAGCTGAGGTCGTGACCCGCATTTACGCCCAGGCCGATGCTCTTGGCAAAGGCGGCACTGTCCACAAAGGGCGCCACAGCGGCCTCTCGGTTTTTCGAATATTGCACCGCATAGGATTCCGTATACAGCTCAATGCGGTCTGTGCCAATGGCTTTTGCAGCCTCGATTAATGTCCGGTTGGTTTCAATAAAAATCGAAGTTCGAATGCCTGCGTTTCTAAAGGTTTGGATCACCTCGGTCAAAAAATCCTTGTGGGCAATGGTATCCCAACCGGCATTAGAGGTCAGTACTCCCGGGGGGTCTGGAACCAGGGTGACTTGAGCCGGTTTGTGCGCAAGAACCAAGTCCATGAATTCCGTATTGGGGTAGCCTTCGATATTAAATTCGGTGGTAATTGCTGGGGCCAATTCTGCCACGTCGCTATACCGAATATGACGTTGGTCCGGGCGAGGATGTACGGTGATGCCTTCCGCACCGAAGCGCTCACAATCTAATGCCACCTGCAACACATTGGGTACATCGCCCCCTCGTGCATTGCGCAAAGTCGCGACTTTATTGATGTTGACGCTCAGTTTTGTGTGATTGTTCATGGGTGCAAAACTAAAGAAAAGACCTATGTTTGTGTAAGAATGTTGCAAGAATCCATACATACCGAACCTATTAGTCCGCTGCGCCCCACTGACAGCATTGTCGAGGGCTTGGACCGCATGGAAGAATGGAAGCTGGCCCACTTGCCTTTGGTGGACGCCGCTGGTATGTATTTAGGCTTGATCAGCGAGGATGCATTATTGGCAGCAGCCGACGACCGCGCACAGGTGCAAACTGTGCTCAATGCCGCCTTTGCTCCGAGTGTATTGCCCAAATCGCACGCTTTCGTAGTGATGGAGGTGTGCACGCGAGACCGCATCACCATCATTCCTATCGTGAATACAGAAGGGAAATATGAAGGAGCACATTTGCTAACGGATGTGCTGGAGTTTTTCCGAGGTACACCGGCCTTGTCCCAACCAGGAGCGGTATTGGTCTTGTTTGCACCGCTTTCTACCTATAGTTTGGCAGAAATTGCCAGTGTAGTAGAGCAAAACGACGCCAAGGTGTTGGCCACTTGGTTAACCCACGGCAAAGCAGCATCTGATATCGAAATCACATTGAAAATCAATGTGGAACACAGCGGTCCTATTGCCCAATCCCTCCAGCGCTACGGCTACGAAATAGGCGGTATCTTTGGGGACAAGAATTTTGATGAAGATTACCAATTACGGTATGAACATCTGATGAATTATTTGAAGTACTGATGAGAATTGCATTGTTCGGTCGCGCCCCAAAACCTGCTAATCTTCCGTATGTGGAGGTGGTGTTGGAGAAGCTCGTGGAAGAAGGAGTGGAATTCTCTGTGTACCACACCTTGCGCCCAGCGTGCGATGAAATTATCAAGGAGGAGTTCAAGGAGGTCCAATTCTCTACCTATGCCAATGAGGAAGAATTGGCTCAGTTTGATCCACATTTCCTCATCTCACTTGGTGGCGACGGTACCATCCTCGAAGCCACGGTACTCATTCAAAGCAAAGACATTCCTATTCTCGGCATCAACATGGGCCGATTGGGATTCTTGGCGAATGTGGCCAAAAGCAATATCATCACCTCTCTGGACGCCTTGTTCACGGGTAGATTCCAACTTGATTTCCGTAGTCTACTTCAGGCGCGCAGCTCGTCGACCCACGTGATGAAGCCAAACTTCGCCCTAAATGAAATTACCATTGCTCGTAAGGAAACTACTAGCATGATTACGGTGCATACCTACCTCAATGGCGCGTATTTGAACAGCTACTGGGCCGACGGTTTGATCATCAGCACGCCTACGGGTTCCACCGGCTACAGTTTGAGCTGTGGCGGTCCAATCATCATGCCGAACAGCGAAAACTTTGTCCTTACACCTATTGCACCGCACAATTTAACCATGCGTCCCTTCGTTATTTCCGACGACAACACCTTGCGCCTTCGCGTAGAGAGTCGTGAGAACGAGTTTTTAGCATCGCTCGACAGTCGTATGCACAGCTTCGACACAGAAACCGAACTCTTTGTGCAAAAGGCGGATTTTAGAATCGCCTTGGTGCAAACTGAAATGCAAGATTTCCCATCGACGCTTCGCAATAAGCTGAGCTGGGGATTGGACCACAGAAACTAGATGAAATTACGGACCTTTTTCCTTGTGGCTTTACTTGGCTTGAGCACTTCTATGCTGGGCCAATTCTATGAGCTCGGCCTCGGTGGCTCAGGCACTCTGTTCCACGGCGATGTGGGCGCAGTGGGCACTGCAGCTCAAGGTGCGTACGGATTCACCCCGAACCAACCCGCTGGGCAAATCACCCTCCGCCGCCAGTTCAATTGGCACTGGTCGACCCGCCTAAATTATTCTCGCGGCTACCTCAGTGGCATAGACGCGTGGGCAAAGGACGATTGGAAGCAGGACAGAGACCTGGCCTTTCGCACGGAGATTTCGGAGCTCTCATACATGACGGAATTCAACTATTGGCCGTACGGTACGGGCACCAAATTCAACCAATCTTTCTACCTGTTTGTAGGAATTGGGCTCACTCAATACAACCCTCAAGGCGAGTTTGAAGGAGAGTGGTACGACTTGCGACCTCTGGGCACAGAGGGCCAACAAACTGATTTGAACGACCAACTGTTCTATGGAACGACCACGCTTACAGTGCCTATGGGCTTCGGTTACCGCCGTAGTTTGGCGCGTGATTGGAGCATGACCGCTGAGGTGGGATGGCGTTCGTACGGGTCCGATTATTTGGACGATACCAGCGGCGATTACGTCGATGCACAGGATTTGGCAGAGGAGCGCAGCGAATTGGCCGCGTATTTTTCAAATCCTGGAAACGTGCCTTACCAAAGTGGATTGGCTCGAGGCAATGCTGAGTCAAAGGATTGGGCTATTTTTGCCGGACTAACCATTTTTTATAACCTGAGCCCCAGAGATGAGCGCTGTAGTGGATTCTAACATTTTTCGAAATAATCGCCTGAAAGCAGGCCTCGATCCGGACCACATCCCGCAACACATTGCGGTGATCATGGACGGCAACGGTCGCTGGGCCAAGCAACAAGGGTTCATGACCCGAGTACGCGGCCATGAAGTAGGCGTCGAAGCGTTGCGAAAGATTACCACGGCCTCAGCAGAATTGGGATTGGGCTTTTTGACCGTGTATGCGTTTTCCACTGAAAATTGGAACCGCCCGAAGGCCGAAGTCGATGCATTGATGAATATTTTGATGACGGCGTTGGAGAAAGAATTGCCCACGTTAATGAATAATAATGTGCGTCTCAAAGCCATTGGAAACGTGTATTCCTTGCCGGAAAAAGCAAATAAAAAGTTAATGTCAGTCATAACGGCTACATCCAAGAATGATGGGTTAACTTTGACGCTTGCTTTGAGTTACGGCTCTCAGGATGAAATGGTGCAAGCGGTTCGCAAAATTGCCACTGAGGTGGCCAACGGGGCATTAGCTCCAGAGGACATTTCAGAAGCACATATTGAGAACTCACTCTTCACAGCGGGCATGCCCAGTCCGGATCTTATGATTCGTACCAGTGGAGAACAGCGCATCAGCAACTACTTGCTTTGGCAATTGGCCTATGCGGAGTTGTACTTTACACCCATCCTTTGGCCGGACTTTGATGCACAGGGGCTCTACGATGCCATTGCTGCCTTCCAGAAAAGAGAACGCAGATTTGGCCAGACCTCTGAACAACTAACGGACAAGTAGCAGCATGAAGCGTACCCTTTGGGCCTTATTACTAGTGTGTTCAGCACTTATCTCTCGCGGACAAATCGTCACGACTGGAGATTTCAATTTGATACCAGGCATTGATTACGAAGTAGGCGGTATTACCGTCAGTGGGACCAAGGATTTGGATCCTAATGTCGTGATCATGTTGACCAACATTCGCGTGGGCGATCAGATTCAGTTTCCAGACCCTGCCATTTCTGAGGCCATTCGTACGCTGTGGCGTCAACAGCTTTTCGAGGACATCACTTTCCGTGTGACCAACAAAACTGGAAACAAGGTATTCTTGGACATCTACCTGAAGGAACTTCCAAAGCTGAGCAAATACTACATTGTCGGTGTAAAGAAGTCGTGGAAAGATGATCTGCGTGAAGAATTGGGTCTACGTGCCGGAAAGGTCGTGAACGATAACTTGCTCGTGATGAGCAATAACAAGATTGAGCAATACTTCCGTGAAAAGGGCTACCTCAATGCCAGTGTAGATATCGTTCAAGATGTCGATACAAACTTCAACCATGCGGTAGTCCTAGGTTTCCGAGTAAACCCTGGCGAACGTGTGAAGATCAACGAAATCGTATTTCACGGCAACGAAGCAGTGAGCGACAAGGTGCTCTTAAAAGCGATGAAAAATACCAAGATGAAAGGCAAGGCCATCTTCAAGGTATCAAAGCTGCGCAAGAAAGAATACCGTGAAGACCTCAAGGCCATCGTGACGAAATACAACAGCCTAGGGTACCGCGATGCCCGGGTAGTATCAGATACCTCTTATGCTCTCGACGGTGAGTTTGTAAATGTTGAAATCACTGTAGAAGAAGGACGTAAGTTCTACTTTGGGGACATCACTTTCGTTGGAAACACAAAGTACGATACGCCTATCCTCAAGAGCATCTTGAAAATCAATAGAGGCGATATCTACGATAGCCAGCACTTGAACGAACGCGTAAGCTTCGATCCGAACGGCAACGATGTAGCGTCGATTTACTTGAATAACGGTTACCTCTTCTCGCAAGTGATCCCGATTGAGAAGAACGTACAGAACGATACCATCGACATCGAGATTAGAATTCAAGAAGGTCGTCAGGCCACCATCCGTAAAGTTAGCATCACAGGGAATGAGCGTACTAATGATCACGTGATTTACCGTGAGGTCCGTACCAAGCCGGGTGATTTGTTCTCAAAAGCGATGATTCAGCGTACGATTCGAGAATTGGCCCAGCTAGGTTATTTTGATCAAACGGCCATTGGGGTAAACCCGGTACCAGATCCTCAAACAGGTACAGTGGATTTGGAATACACCGTAGTGGAGCGCTCGACTTCCCAGCTTGAATTGCAAGGAGGTTGGGGTGCCGGCCGAGTGGTAGGGACCTTTGGGTTGAACTTCAATAACTTCTCCGCGCGCAACATCAACAATAAGCGCGCTTGGCAACCACTACCAACGGGTGATGGGCAAAGCATCAACTTGCGTGCACAGTCGAACGGTTTGTACTTCCAGAGCTACAACGCCTCGTTCACCGAGCCGTGGTTGGGCGGTAAGAAACCAAACAGCTTCACCGCCACTATTTACCACAACGTTCAAAGCAACGGGGTGCGTGCGAACGACCCGAACCGCCAGAGCCTTTACATTACTGGGGTAAACTTCGGACTGGGGCAGCGCTTGAAGTGGCCGGATGATTATTTCACCCTTTACCAGGGTTTGGAATTCCGTCGCTTTAATTTGGATAACTTCCCTACCGGGTTCTTGAACTACAACAAAGGGATCTCAAACAACGTGAACTACAAGTTTACCTTAGGACGAAACAACACCGACGTGCCGATCTTCCCAACGCGCGGTTCGCAGTTGAGCTTCGCAGCGGAATTGACCCCGCCGTTTAGCATGTTCAATAAGGACATTGATTACAAAAGCTTGAGCAGCGAGGAGCGCTTCAGATTGGTGGAATACCACAAATGGAAGTTGAACGCAGATTGGTTTGCGCCGATCACCTCCAAGTTCGTCATCCGCACCCACGGTGAGTTTGGATACCTCGGATCATACAACAAAGATTTGGGCTTGCCGCCGTTCGAACGTTTCTATGTTGGAGGTGATGGTTTGGCCAATTTCGTGATCGACGGCCGCGAGATCATCGGTCTGCGCGGGTACCAAAACAACTCCATTACCCCGGCAGGAGGTGGTGCGCTGTACAACAAATACATCCTTGAATTCCGATACATCCTCGCCAACAACCCGTCGGCTCAAGTATTCCCATTGGCGTTCTTGGAAGGAGGAAACAACTACGACAATTTCTGGGACTACCGTGCGTTTAACTTGAAGCGTAGTGCTGGGGTTGGTTTGCGCATCTTCATGCCTATGTTTGGTTTGATGGGAGTGGATGTTGCCTATGGCTTCGATCCTATGCCGAACGGTGCAGCAGCCAGCGGATGGCAAACGCACTTCATCATTGGCCAACAGTTCTAATTCAACTACCTTAACCGCAATGAAGCTTCGCCTTTTCCATATTATCATCGCCGCCCTTCTTAGCGTGCCTACCATGGCACAGCGCTATGGTGTCGTGGATACGGAATATATCCTGGCGAACATGCCTGAATACGAGCAGGCTAAAAGCCAGCTCAACAAGCTCAGCGAGCAATGGGCAGGGGAGGTGAGTGCGCTTCAGAGTGAGTTGCAAAGTCTGAAGGATGCCCTCGCGGCAGAGCGTATTTTGTTGTCGCCAGATAAATTGGCCCAACGTGAAAAAGCTATTCAAGACAAAGAAGCGGAGGTAATTGCCCTGCAGCAAAAATATTTCGGACCGGAAGGCGAGCTTTTTACCAAGCGTGCCCAGCTTGTTCAACCCATTCAAGATAAAGTCTTCGGAGCCGTCCAGGCATTAGCGACCAAAAGGAAATTAGACCTAATTTTGGACAAAAGCGCGGACAGTGGTGTTCTCTTCGTAGAAAAGGAGAAAGATTACAGTGACGAAGTTTTAAATAGTTTAAAGCGATAAATTAAAAACAATGAAAAGAGTAATACTCGCACTTGCCTTGACTCTCGGCCTTGCTGGAACCGCTACGGCGCAGCAAAAAGTAGGTCACATCAACGTAGATGAGTTGTTGGCTATTATGCCTGAGACAAGCACCGCAGAAGCTGAGATTCAGAAGTACGCAGAGCAGTTGGAAGGTGATCTTACTGAAATGCAGCAAGAGTACACGACTAAATTGCAGAACGCACAGGCAAACCAAGGTACTTGGACACAGTTGCGTCTTCAAAAGGAAGGTGAGGAATTGCAAGCGATGGAGCAACGCATGATGGCGTTCAACCAGAGCGCTCAGCAAGATTTACAGCGCAAGCAGATGGATTTGATGCTTCCAATTATTGAGAAGGCTCAAAACGCAGTAAATAAGGTGGCGGAAGATAATGGCTTCGCGTACATCTTGGATGCTTCTCCATCAAAGGCAATCGTGATTTACTTGGACGGTGGCGACGATGTAATGCCATTGGTTAAAGCAGAGTTGGGCATCAAATAATTCCCGACGCGATAAAATCTTAGGACCCCTACAGCAATGAGCCGTAGGGGTTTTTTTATGTCGTATTTTGGCTCCGATGAAAGGCATTCAAAAAATAGGATTGTTTGATAGTGGTTTGGGCGGGTTGACCGTACTTCAAGCCCTAGAACAGCGCTTGCCAGGCGTGCCGAAAATCTATTATGGCGATACGCTTCATCTGCCCTACGGGGACAAGAGCGATGCGGCCATCATCTCCTACAGCACCAAAATAGTTTCCTTTCTGGCCTCGGAAGGTTGTGACCTGATCGTGATTGCTTGTAATAGTGCGAGCGCCGCGGCAGGGAAGGTGCTTGAGGCGGAGTTCCCGGAGCTGGTGTTCATCAATGTCATCGACCCGGTCGTAGCGGCGCTCGCATCCGGACCGCATGAGAAGGTTGGACTGTTGGGGACGCGTGCTACGGTTAGAAGTGGTGCCTACCCGACGAAATTAGCTGCGTTGAATCCCTCGGTAGCGTTGTGTGCATTGGCCACCCCTTTGTTGGTGCCTTTGATTGAAGACGGATTCTTGGGCACGGGTATTGAAACCCAAGTCTTGAAACACTATTTGGACGATAAGGTATTGGACGGGGTGCAGGCCTTGGTGCCGGGTTGTACGCATTATCCGTTATTGGAACAGGCGGCAGCGACCTTGTTGGAGGGAGTGGATTGGATAGATGCCCCTGCGCTCGTGGCGAAAGCCGTGGCAGTGGAATGTGGGTATTCCTCGGCGGATGCTGAGGTGGAGACGACGTTCTATCTGAGCGATAAGACGCCGAGCTTCATGGAATTGGCCACTAAAACATTCGGGATCAAAGCCCAATGGAATACGAAGGTGCTGGATTAGCGCCCTTCTCCCCATTTATACATCCAGGAACTGATCGTGGAGATTAAAAAGCTGAATAGTATTGCGGTCCAAGTGCTGCTTACGTGCATGCCGTCTACCCATTGATCTGCGACGCCGATGATGATGGCGTTGATGATCAAAAGGAACAATCCCAGGGAGAGAAAGGTCAGCGGGATGGTGATGATGATCAACAGTGGTTTTAAGGTAGCGTTTAAGATTCCAAGTACGATGGCCACACCAATGGCCGTGGCGAAGGAATCGATTGTGACGCCGGGCAGCAGCCAATCGGCCACGAAAACGGCCAAGGAGCTCACAACTAGTCGGGTCAGTAAACCGGGTTTTTGATTCATCTGCGGTATATTCACTGCTCGAAAAGTACACATTATGAATCGAAATTTCACCCTCCTTGTAGCTTCAGTTTTTGCCGTTGGCGCATTGACGAATTGTCAAAATACCACTGAGGCTCCGGCGCCTGTTGCTGAGACTGTTTTTTATGGAGATACCAGCGTGCGCGCTGAATTGTTTGATGATCCACATAGTTATAGTACTACCGAATCTGTGGTAAGTCGATTGTATTGGGAAGCTGATGTTGACTTTGAGAAGCAGATAATTCGTGCCACAGCACAGTGGACGTTGGGTGGAAAGAGCATTGGTGATTCTATTGTGTTCGATACTAAAGATCTAAAGATTAAACAGGTCAAAGTAAGCGGCTTACCTGCTCAATGGCATCTGGGTAAATCTGATGCGTTATTGGGAACACCATTAGTAGTGATGCTCAATCAAGGCGATAAAGAGGTAGTGATCACCTACGAGACTTCGGCTGAATCCGAAGCGCTACAGTGGTATCCTGCGGAGCTGACCCAAGGAAAGCGCATGCCCTTCCTGTTTACCCAAAGTCAAGCTATTTTGGCGCGTACTTGGGTGCCCTGTCAGGACCGTCCAGGGGTGAGATTTACCTACGGTGCAAAGGTCAAGGTGCCTAAGGGCATGCTGGCACTGATGAGCGCGTCGAATCCCACACAGAAATCTGAAGATGGTATATATGAGTTTTCAATGCCACAGCCTATTCCGAGCTACCTTTTGGCCTTGGGTGCGGGCGATTTGGCCTTTATAGAATTAGGCGAGCGTTCAGGGGTGTATGCCGAGCCAGAAATGGTGCGCAATGCGGCCTTTGAGTTCAGCCAAACTGAAGATATGATCTCACGTGCGGAGTACCTCTATGGTCCGTATTACTGGGGACGCTACGATATGCTAGTATTGCCGCCGTCGTTCCCCTTTGGCGGGATGGAGAATCCGCGTTTGACCTTTTTGACGCCCACTGTAATTGTAGGAGATATGAGCTTGACGAGCTTGATTGCTCATGAGTTGGCACACAGCTGGAGCGGTAATTTGGTAACTAATGCGACCTGGAACGACTTCTGGCTCAACGAAGGGTTCACAGTGTATTTTGAAATGCGCATTATGGATGCGGTATACGGGCTGGACTTTGCGGACATGTTGGAAGCCTTGAGTTACGATGATTTGCAACGCGAGCTGGCAGTGATGCTAGAGGAAGATCCTGATGCGACAAGGCTGAAGCAAAATCTTGAAGGACGCAATCCGGACGATGCAGTGACGGCCATAGCCTATGATAAAGGGTTCCACTTTTTGAAACTCTGTGAGCAAACCGTAGGCCGTGAGCGTTGGGATGCCTTCTTAAAGGGGTATTTCGATACGTACAAGTTTAAGACGCGTGTTACGGAGGAGTTCCTGCAGGAATTGGCGGGGTTGATGACCCAGGAAGAGTGGAATGCCGTGGGCGTGGAAGAATGGGTATATGGCAAGGGATTGCCTGCCAACTGTCCGTTCCCAGCCTCGAACAGATTCTACATCGTAGATGAAGCAGTGAAGATGTTGCTTGGGGTGAGCCCTGAAGATCCGGATGCGAAGTCCATGGTTTACCTCGAGCAGGACGTAACGATTCGATGGACCACTCACGAATGGTTGCGCTATATCAGAGGATTGGAAGCCGGTGGTGCTACCGTGGGCCATTATAGATTGGCCGATGCGAATTATGGATTCACTGGAAGTCCAAACCCAGAGATTGTGGCGGCTTGGTATACGGCCATTTTGAAGACAGATTTTGAAGGTTTTGACCCCAAGGTGTATGAAGAGAAGGTAGAGTCCTTCTTGACCACTGTGGGCCGCCGTAAGTTCATTGTTCCGATGTATGCGAGCATGCTCGAGGGGGATGAAAAGCGTCAGGCTTGGGCGAAAGAGATTTATGCGAAGGCACGTCCGTCGTACCACCCACTATCGCAGCAAACGTTGGATCAGCTCTTTGCCGATCACCAGTAATGGAACACCCTATCTACGCCGCCTTGTTGCCTTTGGCCGAACCCAATAGGGTCAAGGACTTTTCCCGCTATTTCCAAAACTATCCCGGTGGATATGGGGAAGGCGATGTGTTTATCGGCGTGATGGTGCCAAACCGTCGGTTGGTGGCGAAGGAATATGCCTTGCAATGGGACGAGGATGTTTTAGCCTCTGGTTTAGTTCACGAGTGTCATGAGGTGCGACATACGGCGCTCTTTGCGCTGATGAGAAGGTTTGGAGCGGAGCGAAAACGCCGAGGCCATTGGCACGATTTCCTAAGAGATCATTTCGAGGGCATTAATAATTGGGACCTGGTCGATACCTGCGCGTACAAGATCTTTGGACGTATGGCATTCGAAAGTGGGGATAATAGCACTTTAGAGGCGTTCTTGGCCAGTGAAAATATGTGGCATAAACGCACTGCGGTAGTCTCAACCTTGCACATGATCAATCACGGAAGATTCGATGAGGCTTTGGCCTATTGTCAAGTGGCTGCAGAGGGCGCGCCTGATATCCTTCAAAAGGGTATAGGCTGGGTACTCAAGTGTATTTGGCAAAAGGATGCGGCCGTGGCGGAGGCGCATATGGAAATGGGCTACCACAGTGGCCTGTACTCGCGATTGGTGATTAGAATAGGTTTGGAAAAGGCCGATAAAGACTTTAGAAACGCATTCTTGGCGATGCGCTAAGGCTATCTTCCGGCCACACTAAGTCGAAGGTCCCGGAAGATGGGGTTTCTTGGAACGGTTTCTTTTCTTCCTTAGGCGTAGGCTTGAAGATGTCCAGTAAATCTTGCTTTTCCTGCTTTAGAGTCTCCTTGAAACTCTGAGAAATGCGCGCCTTGTCTAAGCTGATGCAAACATCGTCGAGGTTACAGCCGACAATCAAGCGGATATAGGGCTGGTTTTCGTTTTCCGCCTCTGAGATCCAATTCCCTAAATCGCGGTTGGAGTTTTTACCTCTAAGGGCCAAATCCTTTAGTCCCAGTCTAACGCTGTAGCGGATATCATCGGTCTCCAAATTTTGCCATCCGTTTACCCATAAATTCAAGGCACTGTTCTCCACCTTGGTCTCAGGCAATTGTAGGGTATCGCCGTGCACTCGGAATTCAGAGTTCAGATAAGGGAAATCAATGCGCTGGAGCTCGCCTTGATCAATGAAGGCACTGAGTTCCTGCAATGGCGCGTAGTTCTGGAGGGTACCATTGCGTATTTCCCCGCGCCCTTCCACCAATGTTTTGCTGGCAATTTGCTCCCATTCCTCGTCGAAGGTCAGAGAAATAGTGGCCTCTACATTCGCTTCTCCAAGAAGGTTGGAGGCGTCGAGGTCTTCAATATCAAAGCTGTTGAAGCTGGCCAATAATTGGTCAAGCTGTATACCGTCGGCCTTCGCATCTGCTTTAAACACATTATCAGTTTGGCTTTCATATAAAGTCCAATTCCCTCTTAGGGTACCATCACACCCCTCAATACTCATATCCTTACCCAACATCCAAGCCCCACGATTGAAGACGGTGCCGCGCAAGTTTGTGCCGTTAAAATCTCCCAGGTTCACGTGGTCGATGAAAAGCCCCACGCTGTAATCAAAGGTCGTTTCTTCATCTGCGTCCTCAGGGGAATCCTCAAATTCCCAAAACAGCAGGGGATCGATATCTATGGTCGGACTTTCCAGGCGCAGTTCAACCATGGGGTACCCATTGGGCTCGAGGGCGTGGTAAATCATTCCTTGAACAACGGCAGTATTTTCCTCGCTTTTCAAGAAACAGCGCTCAACCGCAACATGTCGGCCATCGGCACTGAGTTCAGCCTCTACTTTGTCAAACACGATATTACTTTGTGCCAATCCGAAGGAGCCCTCGGTCAACTGAATCTTACCTTCAAAGAGTGGATTACCGTGCGGGGTAAGATCGTCCCAAGAGCGGAATGCTTGCTTGATCACGAGGTCTTGCCCTTGCCAAAATCCCATGGGGTCCACTAGAATATCCGTTTCGACAAAATCAAAGAGTTCACTGAGGTTTGATCCACCGCGAAGCTCGGTAATGAGCTGAGGTCTCGCGCCTGAAATGGACAGTGATCCGCTGATTTCACCCGTCTTTGTCTTCACGTTGAGAGTGCCTATTTGTAATTCCGGCAATGCTCCCCATTGCCATCGTCCTGTACAGGATACCGATGGGACGGCGATTCCATTATATACCATGGAAGAGCCGTCCGTAGAAAAATCTATTGCCCAATCTTCATAGGTTCCTTCCCAGGTCCACGAAGCGCGCAAGGCTTTGATGTCCACTTCTTCTGGTAATTCGAACAAGGGGGCATAGACCAGGGCCGCTGGAACATCCATTTGAGAAGCACTGATACGCCCTCCATCTTGGTGGAGGAGCAGGGAAACAGGGAAGGTATTGAGTTTGAGGCTTTCAGTCTCAATCCGCCATTGGTCATCACTAAAAAGGACATTTGCCGATCCTTTGAGTGGGGCATCGACTAAAAATTTGCTTTGGTCGATGGTTACATAGGTGTGTTCGAGGTCGGCTTGAAGGTCGAAAACGGTAGAAGTTCCTATGCTCCCGGAGGCAGATAAAGATTCGATGAAGGCCTCATAATAGGAATCCTCCTCGTAGTCGTCGTAATGCAACTGCACCTTCTTGGCTTCCACATGCTGAAGATTCAATTCTGTGGATGAAGTATCTGTACTGGTCAACAGGTCCCAATTATCTCCGCGTCTCTTATCATGACGCAAATGCACTTCACCAGAGCTGATGGCCAATTCCTCTATGGTGTAATCCCCTTGAATAACACCAATCAAGTTCATGCCAAGCCCCACCTCGGCCGCTCGGATCAATGGTGCTTCGCCTCCAAAGGGGTCTTCAATGAGGACATCGTGCAAGACGATGCGCACGCGAGGAAAGCCCGAAAAAATATCTAGATCGATGGTGCTGACAGAGACGGGAGTCTTGAGTTGAGTATTGATTTTCTCGACCCCGCCCGCAATGATTTTATCTTGATTCGAATACAGATATCCGGCACCCCCTGCTAGGACAAGGAAGAGCACGAGCGCGAGGTAAGCCAATATTTTCAGCGCGCTCTTCATTAAAAATTATCTAGTTTTCAGGAAGTCGATTTCTTTGGAATCCAATAAGCGGTACTCCCCGCGACTAAGGTTCTTTTTGGTAAGCCCTGCATAGGACATGCGGTCCAGTTTTTCAATGGCATACCCCAAAGAATCAAAAACACGGTGGACTAATCTGTTCTTACCACTTAGAATACGAATGCCTATTTCTCTTTTATTGGCTTCGTTAGCATAGCGAATCTCTTCAATAACGGCTTTTCCATCCTCAAGCATAATACCTTTTTGAATGGCTAATAAATCTTTTTTCTCGAGCGCCTTGTCTAGTACGACACTTAGAATCTGTACAGCACCTTTGGCTGGGTGAGTGAGTTTTTTCGCTGTATCGGCATCGTTAGTGAACAGCAATACTCCGGTCATGGAACGGTCCATCGTCCCTACGGGATATAGGCGCTCCCGCGTGGCATTGCCAATGAGTTCGTCCACACTCTTTTTCACACGGTTGTCGTTGACGGTGGTGATGAACCCTTTGGGCTTGTTCAACAACAAATATTTCTTCTTCTCGCTCTTGATTAGGCTTCCGTTGAATTTCACGGTATCGGTAGGCTTGACCTTGTAGCCCATGGTGGTCACCACTTTGCCGTTGATTTCCACCAAGCCTGCCGCGATCAAATCATCCGCCTCACGTCGGTTACAAATTCCTGCGGTAGACAGGAATCTGTTTAAGCGAATCTCATCATTTGAACCAGCCAATTCCTCCGCACTTTTGCGCTTCACACGTTTGAAATTACTTGGTCCACGTTTAAAGTCTTTTTTGCCTTCGTCGTGGCCTCTGTCTGAGTCAGAAAAACGTGGTGAACGAGGTCCATCCGAGAAGCGGTTGCGGCTTTCGTTTTTCTTGGGTCCTCTAGAGTTGGAGCGGCTATTGCGCATGATGCGGTAATTTTTACAAAGGTAGGTGCTTAAGGCCTCTGCAATTCAAATGCCATAAAATTTCAGTTAACATCTAAAGGGAGTAGGACAGGGGCGTCCAATTCTGGTGAAAACCCCACCAACCACACCTCAACTTCCGAGCATTGGTGCTTACTAAGCAATGAGGCGCCCAACAATAGGAGTCGTTGTATTTGTCGCGGATCGACCCAAAGCCAAACCTCTTGAGGCACACATTTTCTGTATTTGACCTCCACAACGAAGAGTACACCGTCTTTTTTGGTGATTACATCGGCCTGGTATCGCCCCATGCGATAATCTTTCGCGACCAAATGATGTCCGCTTGCTAGCAGCATTTCTGTGGCCATTCGTTCGTATGTTTTGTAGGACGCCATGTCCAAGAAATTGGTCCCTAAAAAAGGAAAAGACAAGAAATGTGGAGAAGTAAAAGTTCTACAGCGTCATCACTTGGCGGTAAAAGAAGAGCGCCAACACACCGAAGATTAAGAGGGTGATGAAAAAGTTTATCCAAGTCTTTTGTTGATTCACTCGCTGCCTTTGCGCGTAGCGTTTCTGATGCCTTTCGGTAAAGCTTCCTTTGTGCTGCTTTCTAACCTCGTGAAGTTTCAAAATTTGACCCATCGCCCCAAAGTGCCCTGGCTCTTGAAGGTACGTTCGCATCACCTCAAATACCTGCTCTCTTTGGGTGGAAGTAAACACTCGATCAAAGCTGTTATCGCTGCCTTCTTCCCAAGTTCCGACACGAACCTCCCATGTGCCATTGTCCCACTTGAGCAACCGACACCCGCTCAGGGGCTTCTCCACTTGTAAAAAGAAGGTTTTGGTCTCCAGCCAGGGCAGGACTTTTTCCCTCGCCTTTGCTAGTGATTCAAAACTCAAATGATGTGTTTCTTCGTTGGGTATGCCGTAGGTAACGTTGATCATACTTCGCGTAAGATAATGGGCCAATTCTCTTTTCCATGCCCAATAATGGGGTGCTCATACACGGGTACGCCCTCGGCTTCAAAGTGTTTTCTCAGGGAATGTCGAACGTCGGGACCCCACGGAATGTGGTGGTCGTGTATATCAGAAAATACGCCAAGCACTGCAGCCTTTAGCCCTTTAAAGGCCCCGCGTCGGCGAAGGGCAAGGAGCATTCGGTCCAAATGGTAGTGGTATTCGTCTAGGTCTTCCAGTAGTAAAATACAGCCGTTTAAGCTCGGTAAACTTGGGGTGCCTAGGATGCTGTATATCACGCTGAGGTTGCCGGCAATGACTTGGCCGTGCACCTCCTTAGGCAAGGCACAATGCAGCGCATCTTCTTCACCCATCAAGACCTTGAGCGTAGCTTCGATGGCCTCTTTTTTGGTCGTTTCAAAACTGATGGGCATGGTCGCATGTAGGGTGGCCAATCCTTGTTGTACCCCGTGACATAAAAAGGTGGTGAAATCTGAAAAGCCCACAAGCCACTTTGGATTTTTCTGGAGCGCCGCCCAATCCACAGCATCCACAATCTCCGCACTTCCGTATCCGCCACGCACGTTCCAAATGGCCTTGACCTCGGGATGGTGTACGAGAGCATTGAAGTGGGCCACTCGCTCTTCAATGGTACCGGCCAGCTGGTGGTGTTGGCTGAGAATGCCCGGTTCGTAATAGACCTTGAAGCCCGCGCCTTCCAAAACGGACTTTGCCGTTTCGATCATTTCGGGACGGGCAAATCTAGCTGTAGCGCTAATGCCGATGGTATCTCCAGGGGTTAGGAAATGTGGTGTGGTTTGTTTCATTACCCGAAAAATACCCAATAAATGCGCATTATCTTCGCGGTATCGTTTAAACGTTATCAAAAAGGAATGAGTACGAACAAAAAAATCATGGTGACTGCGGCCTTGCCGTACGCCAATGGTCCTATACACATCGGGCACCTTGCTGGGTGTTACCTGCCGTCGGATATCTATGTGAGGTATCTACGAATGCGGGGCCGTGATGTGAAGTTCGTCTGTGGCTCCGATGAACACGGGGTGCCTATTACCATCAAAGCTAAGAAGGAGGGCATCACCCCGCAGGATGTGGTGGACCGCTACAACGCGATGATGAAAGGCGCATTCGAAGAATTTGGAATCAGCTTTGACCACTACAGCCGCACCTCAAGTCCTCAACACCACAAAAACGCTCAAGAGTTCTTCAAAACCTTGATGGACAAAGGTGCCTTGGTCGCGAAGGAAACGCAGCAATACTTTGATCCGGAAGCGGGCCAATTCCTTGCTGACCGCTACATCACCGGCGAATGCCCCAAATGTCATGCGGCAGATGCCTATGGCGACCAATGTGAATCTTGTGGCACCTCATTGAACGCGACGGACCTGATCCAACCAAAATCAACGCTTAGCGGCGCCACCCCTGAGCTGCGCAATACCACCAACTGGTTCTTGCCTTTGGACGAACTCTCGGAAGACCTACGTGCCTTTTTAGAGAGCCGCGAAGGCTGGAAGCCGAACGTGATGGGCCAATGCATGAGCTGGCTCAACGCAGGCGACGGTCTACAGCCGCGTGCCATGACCCGCGATTTGGATTGGGGGGTACCCGTTCCAGTCGAAGGCGCCGAAGGAAAAGTGATGTATGTGTGGTTTGATGCGCCTATTGGCTACATCAGCGCTACCCAAGAACTCCTGCCCAACGATTGGGAAGCGTACTGGAAAGGCGATAACGCAGAGATCGTGCATTTCATCGGAAAGGACAATATCGTTTTCCACTGTATCATTTTCCCTGCCATGTTGCAGCAGCACGGTGACTATGCTTTGCCGACACAAGTACCTGCGAACGAATTCCTCAACCTTGAGGGACGTAAGCTGAGCACCTCAAAGAATTGGGCCGTTTGGCTTCACGAATACCTTCAGGATTTCCCAGGGCAGCAAGATGTCTTGCGTTACGCCTTGACGGCTACGATGCCGGAGACCAAGGACAATGATTTTACATGGGCCGATTTCCAACAGCGCAACAACAGCGAGCTAGTCGCAGGCCTCGGTAACTTCGTCAACCGTGTGATGGTCCTCACCCACAAATACTTTGAGGGCTTAGTCCAACAACCCAATGTGTTGACCGATGCCGATCGCGAAGCACTAGCTGCGATGACCCAATACGGCCGTCGCATCGCCAAATCCATCGAAGCCTTCAAGTTCCGTGAGGCCTTGAATGAAGCGATGAACGTCGCACGCCTTGGAAACAAATACCTCCAAGAACAAGAACCTTGGAAGGTGTACAAGCAAGATCCTGAGCGCGCAGGTGTGGCACTTTTCGTTGCCACCCAGATCATGGGTGCCGCTGCCATAGTTTTCGAACCGTTCTTGCCTTCTACTGCGGCTAAACTGCGCAACATGCTCGGTTTGTCCGAAGGATTCCGCTGGGAAGATGCCAACGAAGAGACCATCATCCCTGGTGGTACACAGCTAGGTGAAAGCACCTTATTGTTCTCAAAAATTGAGGACGAGCAGATGGAGGCACAGCGTCAAAAATTGGAAGCCGCCGCTGCAGCAAACGCACCAGAAACGACAACACAAAGCATTAAGCATATGCCACAGAAAGAAGATATTTCATTTGACCAATTCATGGCTATGGACCTCCGCGTAGGCACCATCCTCGAAGCCGAGCGTGTCCCTAAAGCAGACCGTCTCTTGAAATTCTTGGTAGATACCGGACTAGACCAACGCACCATTGTCAGTGGCATCGCAGAACACTTCTCGCCAGAAGAAATGGTGGGTAAGCAAGTGACCGTACTAATGAATTTGCCTCCACGCAAAATCCGCGGCGTCGAAAGCCAAGGCATGCTGCTCATGGCGGAAGATGGCGACGGCAAACTCCGTTTGATGAGCCCAGAAGGCGGCGCGGATAGCGGTTCAGTGATTGGATAATATTCCGGCTCCGTAGTTCAACGAATAGAATGCAGGTTTCCGGTACCTGAGATAAGGGTTTGATTCCCTTCGGGGCTACAAGACCCGCGCCTGTGGCGCGGGTTTTTTTCTGGGATAACATGAACAGAATTTCAATCCTATCAAGGAAACCGAAAAAAACTTTTGTCTTTCTGTAACGTTCTTGTGTTTTGTGTCCTATTAAGGGAAACGAATAATATTTAATTATGAAAACAAAGTACCTTTTAGCCTCTCTGACCATAGCTCTAGTTGTCGTTGGTTGTGAACCAACTGAAATTGACCAAACTGATTTTGATCCAAATTCAGGGGATACTACTCAAACCGGAGGAATTAGCTTTAAAATGAATTCAAATGGTCAAACTTGGTCCTATAACTCAAATGGATTAGGAATATTTTGTGAGCCTCCAGGTTTGGGTTTAACTATTTGGGGAATAGCTACGGGTGATAGTGTTTATTATAATCCCGCGAATGACTCTTTGATTGCTGGCCAAAACGATACGGTATTTTACTTGTCTTGGCTTTCAACGATAGACACGGTTGGAACTTATAGTTTGTCAAATCCGGCAGTGTTTGCGATTGACTGCAGATTTGAAACAAGTAATTATTTACAGGAATACGATGCCTCACAATTGATGGTTGATATAAGCAAAGTGACAACAGATTCAATTTATGGTACTTACTCAGGTCCCATTGAAGAGGTTATTTGGCAAAACATGAACTACATCAATACAGGTGTCTTTGATACTGTTAATGCCTCATTTGTTGTGTACAGAGTGCCATGCTAATAAAAATACGTCCCTCCATTGCGAGGGACGTTTTTTATGTTGACTCAAGAGCAATTTGAAAAATATTTAATCGGAGCTCTGAATAGAGATGTCGATAGCGAACGAGCCATTTATGAGGGCAGCGTTGATTACGTCTACAATATTGTTTTAAAATACGTTTCTGATAGGGATGATGCGGCTGATATTGCTCAAGAGACGATGATACAGGCTTTTGAAAAGCTTAAAAATTATAATCCAAGCAAAGGGAAGTTCAAATCGTGGTTGGCAAAAATTGCCATTAACAGGTCGCTCAAGTGGCGGGGAAAAAATAAGCAAATGATTTCTCAAGAATCTGCAGAAAAATTTTTTGAAGTCCTCGAAACTTCAGAGCCTACTGAGCTTTTAAGTGAGCGGTTGAAAAGCGTCTTGAATGAAGGTGAAAGAGAGTTGTTTGAACTGTATTTCGATTTAGACTTCTCACACGCCGATATAGCAAATGCCTTGGGAATTTCAGTTTCCAATTCGAGAGTTAGAATTCATAGAATACTTACCTACCTAAGAAGTTTACCGTCATGAGTACAATACATCCAAAGTTAAATTGGCGTCAATTTCAGATTGATCGAGCCAAAAAGAGGAAAAGAAGGTTATTGATATGGTGGTTGATTGGTGCTATCAGCTCGATAGCTGTATTTGCCGTATTGAGTTTGATTTCTCCATTTGCTCATGAAACTCCAATTCCTGCCTCAATTCCTTCTCCTATTCAGCAGAGAACGATACTTCCTATGAACAACTCTAGTATTCCTCAAGTCATAGCTAATAAACCGAATATAGATCTGTTGCAGGAAGGGATTCATAACACCATTGAACATGCGAGTACATCTAGAAACGGCCTTGCATCAATGACAAATCGTATTGATGATACTTCAGTTCATTTAGGCGTAAAAAAAATGAAAGTAATTGACGGTATAGAGTATGAATTAAATCAAGCTTGTTGTAAAGGACTAATTGCTGCCATTGGTTCAGCAATTGAGTCAATTCCGGTGATCGAGAAGAAAAAGATGTTTGCCTATCCTGCTTATATTCCTTGGACAAGTGAAAGATTTATTAGTGACGAGTTCTCGAATTACCGCGCTCTGAATTCAATTGAAATTCAGACGTCCATTCCAATTTCCGATGATTCTAAGTTGAAGATTGATTTTGTACCAGCTTTTGCCCATCATCGATTTCAATTACAATATTTTGATTCGTATGCCGATAAAAAGTATTTACCCGGAAGTATTGTAGGATATACTAGAAATGTTGATTCTATTATGCCCGTATATGGTGATACTGTATATGGTATGACTAGCAGGACTTTACGCAAAAATGGCATCATTCAAGAAATGACCCTTCCCATAAGGTTTAGCTCAAGAGTATATGAAGGCCACAAGATCTATACAGATGCGTTTATTCATTCAGGAATTTTGATGAGAGTATCTGCCGATGGTTTATGGTCTGATTCTGGCGAGATTTATTCCATTGAAAATTCAGATAGAATTGGATTCCAAATGAATGGAGGAATTAATGTTGGGTATCAAATAGATTCATTTACGCTACAGGTTGGTTATCAATTTGTTTGGCAAACCAATGTCATGAAAAACATGAGAAGCATATATCATTACCCGAGTATAGGTATTCAACTAGAACTATAGGATTATAATTTTCACTACAAATTTTGTGAAGACAAGTCCAGAAACTACGGAGCAAAACCCGCAGCCCTTGGGCGAGGACTTGCGACATGTTGAATGGACTTGTGTTTGAGTCCTTTCGGTTTTTTATGCCATAAAAAAAGGCCTCCATTTCTGGAGGCCTTTTGGAATACTCTGGTATAAACTTAGAGCTGTTTTACATTTACAGCGTTCAATCCTTTCTTTCCTTCTTGTAATTCAAACTCTACCTCATCACCTTCAGCAATTTGGTGTACAAGACCTGTCACGTGGACAAAGTACTCGGTGTTTGAATCGTTGTCTTTAATAAAGCCAAATCCTTTGTCAGTATTAAAGAACTTTACTGTTCCTTGATTCACAATTTGTTATTTAATTACGTCAAAGGTGCGGCTAATTATTGACCTAACGTGTTATCTCACTATTAATATTTTTTGATAGACCAATTTTTCACTCTGTGCTTTAACCACATAGATGCCCGCTGGAAGCAGTGGTAGCGGGGTCTGACCGTCATTTGGACCAGCGTAAAATAATTGGCCACTAATCCTATAAATAGTAAGCTCAGAGGCGCGATTCCATTCGAAATTAACGGCTCCTTGGGAAGGATTAGGGAATAATTTGAACCCAATGATCTCTTCTTCGTCCAAGTTCATTTGATCTGGACTGTATACATTGACCGTTACGTTCACTCCCTTGTAGCTAACGTTCCCTGTACTATCGATACTGATGGTGTCGCAATAGGTACTAGTGCAAGTCATCACCCCAAAAGCCGTGCTATCTATTGCCGTTTGCGTTAAGCAGATCACAAACGTTCCGCTTTGGGTATATTGGTGTGATGGGAAGGCACCTACAGCACCTGTGCCATCGCCCCAGCTCCATTGATACAATACACTCGCATTTTGGAACATTGAATCCACTGTTGAGGTATTGTAAAGTACAATCTGACCATTTCCGGTCAAGGTAGAATCAAAGGTAAAGGCTGCATTACATCCGGTATTTCCTGACCCAGAGCCACCGCCCGAACCTCCACCACCGCCCGAACCTGAGCTTCCGCAGATGTAGAATGCGCTAGAGAACGAGTAATAGGATGGAGTGTTGCTAGAATAGTTGAAGTAATCGTATTGCCAATTTCCTGAACAGCTATCTTGAACCGCTGCTAAAATAATTCCTGAATTACTGTAAAGGCTTAAGGTATCGTTATAGTAGCCATTGGCATCAGTAAATAAAGTGATGGCCGTGCCTCCTGCTGCTGCCGAAGAATCCGCGATGAATACGGGATAATTGGCTAGGCCAGCGCCGGTTATAGAGTCCATGATTGAGCCGGATACGACTGCAGTATGAATAGGTTGAGCAAAACTTATTGTACTAATCAAGCACAACAAGCTTAAAAATTTGATTCTCATGGGGTATAAATATTACTTAAACAGGCTCAAGCTAGCAGTTCTTCTTTAGTTTCTGCCCGGAAACTGAGTAAAGTATCATCTAATCGAGTAAGCGCTTCCCCAATAAACTCCTCCTTAACCGGTACTTCAAAATGAAGTACATCCTGCAGATGCTTTTTATTGAATTCATAGAAAGCTTGTACTCCCTCTCTCGCATCCGCGAAAAACTTCGGTTCTGAAAAATGAACCTCCACCGGAATCCGCCACTGTCCTAATACATTCCAAAAGTGCTTTAAAAAGTGTGGAACAAAACCCTCTTTTAACGAATGGAAATAGGGCACTGCGTTGTTTTTATACTTCAAGCACATAAACGTTATAGGCACATTTGCGCTCTGCGCCAACATAAACAGCCCAGGCTTTACCGGGTAGATGTCATGCGTTCCCGAAGTCCTACCTTCTGGCGAGGTCATCAAACACAATCCCTTTTTAAACCTTTGGCTGGCATCCAACAACACTTGCTTCCCTGCGTTGCGATCGTGACGCTTGACCCAAATAACATTCAAGGCTTTCCCAAGCCAACCCACCAAGGGCCAATTCTTAAAGTTGTTCGCCGCCAACAGCGTAGTCGGATGCTTCACAAAATTTAAGAACATAATGTCCAGGTAGGAGGGATGGTTGATCAAAATCAGCTGAGTCTGCTTCGTGGTTTCCCCAAAAACATCACTCTTAATTCCTAGCAACTTGGCTTTACAATACACCCCAAATCGAAGCATGGCATGTGCGCCTTTTCGGCCAAATAAGCGTCCCAAAACCACTAGAAGACTAGTTAGGGTAAACAAAAACGCCAAGCCAATGAGGCGGACGAATGCAAGTAAGTGTTTCATCGTGTGCGAGTAAGTCGCCAAAATACAAATTCAAACTATTTGTGCACCAAAACACCCCCATCTCGTATCTTTGAACTCCGCAAGGGCTATTAGCTCAGTTGGTTTAGAGCGCTGCCTTGACAGGGCAGAGGTCACTGGTTCGAATCCAGTATAGCCCACAAAGAAAAAGCCGTGCACCGAAAAGGTGCACGGCTTTTTTAATGCCGCACCTGTGCTTGCACAAAGGTGCAGGCATTAAAAAAGACGCAGCGCTGCGTGAGCAGCGCACGGCTTGTCATTGGGTACAAGGGCGTGTTTTTGGTTCTTTCGCCGCAGGCGAAAAATCCATAACTTCTCACAATGAAAATTTCTACATACTTCTTCCTACTTCTTGTCTTATTTGGTTGCAAATCAGAACCCGTTGAGGAAGCAAAAAATAAAATACTGCCCATAGGAGCCTCACGGGTTGAGGGTGATGCCCCGGAATTCTACAGTTATCGCTATCCATTGTGGAGTGAGCTCATCGATAATGAGTGGTCTTTTGATTTTATCGGGAATGAGGTAGATTCATATTATTACGGTGATGATGAGTTTGATCCTGATCACGAAGGACATGGCGGTTGGACCTCAGGTCAAATTCTTACTGCGCTCCCAAATTGGCTGGGCACCATCGATACTCCTGATGTAGTACTCATTAGCTCACCTGGCGGAAACGATGCACTGGACGGTCTATCATATAGCGATGCCATGGATAACATAGAAGATATCCTAGAGACTCTTCAATCACATAATCCTGAAGTCACCATTGTTATTGAAATAATGGCACCTGCACATTCAGGTTTGATGACGGGGGATTTGCTTTCATTCTACGAGCAAATGGAAATCGATATTGCGGCTATGGCCAATGATTACTCTTCGGGTACCTCCCAAGTAATAACGGTTGATATGGGCGATGGCTTTAGCGATGCCTTCCTTGCGGATCCTATTCACTATAACCAACAAGGTGCCGAATTCATTGGCCACAAGTATTATACGGTTTTAGAGCAGGTTTTGAGCAGATAGACGTATTTTCAAACCATGCCCAAAATCATCCACGCCATTTCCGGACCTCGCAACATCAGTACTGCACTGATGTACAGTTTTGCACAGCGACCCGGGTGCGCGGTCTTTGATGAACCGATGTACGGGGCGTACTTGAAGAAATTGGACCCGGATCACCCTGGAAAAGAGGACGTACTAGCACAATGGCCCACCACACTCGAAGGGGTGCGGGACCAAGTCGCTACGCTTTCTTCCCACGACGAGATTTACCTGAAAAACATGGCGCATCATATGCACGGCGAGCCTTGGCATTGGGTGGAGCCGTCGGCCTACGTGTTTTGGACCCGTCATCCCCGCAAGGTGGTGCACAGCTTCGCGAAGGTGATCGACGCGATGAGTCCGTTCGACATCGGTTTGAATGAGCAATGGGAGCAGTGGGGCCAATTATCCCAATTCCCCGGTCCAAAAATCATCGTGGATTCGGACGAAATGTTGGCGAATCCAGCGAAAAATATGCCCTTAATTTGCGAAGCCCTTGGCCTGGTGCCACGACCAGAAATGCTCGCCTGGGCACCCGGTCAAAAATCTTACGACGGACCTTGGTGGCCACATTGGTACGCCAACGTCCACAAGAGCACAGGCTTTGGTCCGGCTAAGGCCATGCCAGCGCCGCTGCGCCCCGATCACGAAGCTGTGGTGGAGGCGACATTGCCGGCCTATGAGGCTTTGTATGAACAACGATTACAATTCGAATAATATGTTACAGCAATTCGATCCAAGAAATAAGGATATCAAAGTATGGGTAGGCGATGGCCTAGTGCACCGTGACGATGCGAAAGTCAGTGTATTTGATAGCTCCGTACAGGGCGGTGATGCCGTGTGGGAGGGCATGCGCGTGTACAAGCACGGGGTGTACTGCCTTGACCGTCACCTCGAACGCCTCGAGGATAGCGCCATTGCGATGGCCTTTGAAGGGGTGCCGACGC
>Ga0181605_10000199_pt1 | contig 60361 bp, 56 predicted proteins | sample 041ome_11_FD_148676 | JGI IMG/M metagenome (GOLD analysis project Ga0181605, IMG submission 148676) | Coastal salt marsh microbial communities from the Groves Creek Marsh, Skidaway Island, Georgia - 041411US metaG (spades assembly) | ecosystem: Environmental > Aquatic > Marine > Intertidal zone...
CGGGCAAATCAGGGATCACAGCCAACGCAGATATGGCAGAACGCGGTTTCCGCAGCCAAATCGCGGGCAACATTAAATTGGACGTGACCGATCACGTGGACAAACGCACATTGCGGTTCATGGGGCCAGGTGCGGCCTATGCCTATATTGCGATGGAACAGGCGATTGCAGATGCCGGGCTTGAGGAAAGCGATATTTCGAACCCGCGCACCGGTTTGGTCGCCGGATCAGGTGGACCATCCACATCCGCCATGTTGGCCGCGCATCAGGTGGTTCAAAATTCAGGGTCACCAAAACGCATTGGGCCTTTTGCTGTGCCAAAATGCATGTCCTCAACCATTTCGGCCAATCTATCGACCGCCTATAAGATCAAGGGCGTGAATTATTCGATCACCTCAGCATGTTCAACATCGTTGCATTGTATCGGCAACGCATCTGAACAGATCATGTTGGGCAAGCAAGACATCATGTTTGCAGGTGGTGGCGAAGAATTGGATTGGACGCTGTCATGTCTGTTCGATGCAATGGGGGCAATGTCGTCGAAATATAATGATACGCCCGAAAAAGCATCCCGTGCTTTCGACGCAGACCGTGATGGATTTGTGATTGGTGGCGGCGGTGGTATCGTTGTGTTGGAAGAATTGAACCATGCCTTGGCGCGTGGCGCGAAGATCTATGCCGAAGTCACGGGCTATGGCGCGACATCTGATGGGCATGATATGGTTGCGCCATCGGGCGAAGGCGGCGAACGGGCGATGCGCATCGCATTGGACAGTTTGGAAGCAGGTCGCAAAGTGGGCTATATCAACGCCCATGGCACATCGACACCTGTCGGGGATGTGGGAGAGATTGAGGCCGTGCGCCGTGTCTTTGGCAAAGGGTCAACACCACCGGTCAGTTCGACAAAATCTATGACCGGTCACAGCCAAGGGGCGACAGGCGCGCAAGAAGCGATTTACTGTTTGTTGATGTTGGAACATGACTTTATCGCACCGTCGATCAATGTTGAAACCTTGGATCCCGCACTTGATCCATCGGAAATTGCGACGAGCTTGGTGGAAAATGCTGGGCTTGATACGGTTATGACAAATAGTTTTGGATTTGGTGGAACCAACGGATCCATGTTGTTGTCAAAGTATCGCGGATAAGTGAGGGCTTGGGAGGGCTTTGCCCTCTTGGCCACACTGCGTGTGGCCAATTCACCCAGAGTATTTTGACAAAGATGAAAGATTATGAGGTAGGGGTAGACGATGCAGCTGTCTGGTAAACGTGGTTTGGTGATGGGCGTTGCAAACGAGCGCTCGATCGCTTGGGGTATTGCAAAAGCCTGTGCCGAGGCAGGCGCGGAATTGGCCTTTACCTATCAAGGCGAGGCGTTTGGGTCACGGTTGGTGCCTTTAGCGGCGTCTGTCGGGTCAGATTTTATGGTCGATGTTGATGTGACAGATGACGCGTCCTTGGATGCGGCGTTTGATCAATTGAAAGCACGTTGGGATACGATTGATTTTGTGATCCATGCGATTGCCTATTCGGACAAGAACGAATTGACAGGGCGGTTTGTGAACACGAGCCGCGCGAATTTCAAAAACTCGCTCGATATCTCTGCATATTCCTTTATCGAAGTTGCGCGGCGCGCGCATCCGATGATGGTAGAACATGGCGGGACATTGATCACTTTGACCTATCAGGGGTCAAATCGTGTGACGCCGTTTTACAATGTGATGGGGGTGGCGAAGGCCGCGTTAGAGGCCACGACGCGATATCTGGCGAATGATTTGGGGCCTGATGGGATCCGTGTCAATGCAATCTCGCCCGGTCCGATGAAGACGCTCGCGGGGGCGGCCATTGGGGGGGCGCGCAAAACCTACAAACATACGGATACGAATGCGCCTTTGCGTTCCAACGCAACGCTTGAGGCGGTTGGGGGGACAGCCGTTTATCTGATTTCTGATGCGGGTGCCTGCACCACGGGTGAGATTATTCGTGTCGATGGTGGCTATCACGTTTTGGGGATGCCGCAGCCGGAAAATATCTAACGCAGAGTTGTTGGGATACGATACAAAAAAGCCCGCCATTGGCGGGCTTTTGTTGTTTCTGACGCGACATGCTTAGAGTGGATCGCCAATCAAGCTTGACCCGCCGCTTTTGAAGTCACCATAGATGCCGGTTGGTTCCATCGTATCGTCACAGACAGAGCGTCCATCCGGTGTACGACGCGCGTCCATGTAACCTTCGACGCCGTCGTCGATGATCCAATGTTGACATCCGTTCGGGTCAACCCAAATCCCAGCTTTTAATTCAGTCAGAGGTTTTGAATCGGTTCCAATATCACGGGTTTTGTCGGGACCAGCCGCACCGCCCAGTTCGCAGGCTGAGAGTGCCATGAGGCTGACGCCAAGAGTAATGTGAAGTGCTTTAAATTTCATGACGGACCCCATTACTGTACGCAGACGATTTCAACGCGGCGCTTTTGCGCCATGCCTGCAGATGTGTTGTTTGTAGCGCGTGGCTTGCATTCCCCGTAACCCAAAGATTCAGTTACGGTTACGCCAGCTTCGCGAGCGATGCGTGCAACAGCGTCCGCACGGTTTTGAGATAGACGCATGTTATATGCATCCGAAGTGCGGCTGTCGGTGTGTCCAGAAATGGAAAAGGCGCGCGCATTTGCCGAACGGAAAAATTCCATGAGACGAGCGCGACCAGCCGTTGAAATTGCATATTTGTCGGTCGCAAAAAATTGGTCAGATGACAATACGCCACAGGTATTACCGCGTTTACACACAGGTAATCCATCGCGCGTTAAATGGGGGCTCATATACCCTTCTGCGCCATCGTCCATAACCCAATGTTCGCACCCATCCGGATCTACCCAAATTGTCGGAATATACCGTTCGCCCGTTGATGTCAGGGCTTGTTGTGAAAATGCAGGGCCTACAATTGACGCCATACCTGCCACTGCGATGATCGCAGCTTTTAAAATTTTATTGATCATTCCCACCATAATCTCCTCGTGTACCCTCACGCCATTCTATCTTTAATTCGGAGCAAATTAGTATAGTTTTAGCTAAAAGACATATTTTTTTATTCGATAGTGTTATTATTTGACATTCTCGCAACAAAATCAACGCAATCCTCGCGCTCTTTGTTTTCAACACGGAAACAAAGTGGGGCTTTTTGAGGAATTGAGTTGAGCGCGTAATTAATTCAACGGCATCCGGTGTTAGACCAGATCGCCATCCAACGAATTTCGGTTGCTTTTGGTGATTCGAACGCGTCGAATATCGCCTGCTTGGACCCCGTCCGCTTTGACATGAACAGCGTGCAAATATTCGGATTTTCCGACCATTTGGCCTTCAAATCGACCGGAGCGTTCGAACAACACAGATACATCGCGGCCGACCATGCTGTCTTGGATGGATTGTTGTTGCTCTGCAATCAACGCCTGAAGGCGTTGCAGGCGATCGGACTTCACGTTTTCGTCTACCTGATCGCGTTCGGCTGCGGGGGTGCCGGGGCGCGTTGAGTATTTGAATGAAAACGCTTGGCCATAGTTAACCGCGCGGATGAGGTCCATTGTGTCTTGGAAATCTTCTTCGGTTTCTTCGGGGAAGCCAACGATGAAATCACCAGACAACAAAATGTCAGGACGGGCCGCGCGAATGCGTTCGATCAGGCGCAGATAGCTGTCGGCATCATGGCTGCGGTTCATGCGCTTCAAGATCTTGTTTGATCCTGATTGAACGGGCAGGTGTAGATAGGGCATCAGTTTGGAACAGGTTCCATGTGCCTCGATCAGGTCATCGGACATGTCGTTTGGATGGCTTGTGGTAAAGCGAATGCGTTCCAGCCCGTCGACTTTGTCCAATTCCCAAATCAACTGCGCCAAGGACCATTCCCCGCCATCAATGCCGGCACCGTGATAGGCATTCACGTTTTGACCCAGCAAAGTGATTTCGCGCACGCCGCGTTCGACCAAATCGCGCGCTTCGTCCAAGATACGCGCCGCAGGGCGGGATACCTCTGCACCGCGTGTATATGGCACGACGCAAAAGGCACAGAATTTGTCACAGCCTTCTTGAACGGTTAAAAATGCGGCAGGTGCACGTTTTGCCTTTGGGCGTGCTGTCAGGTGTTCGAATTTATCGTCTTCTGGAAAATCGGTATCGATTGCCTTTTTGCCATGGCCTGCTTGTGCTTCAAGCTCGGGCAGACGGTGGTAGCTTTGTGGGCCGACGACCAAATCGACCATGGGTTGACGGCGCATGATCTCGGCGCCTTCGGCTTGGGCCACACAGCCCGCAACGCCAATCTTTAGATCGGGTTTTTCGGCCTTTAGGTGTTTGTAGCGCCCCAATTCGGAATAAATCTTTTCGGCGGCCTTTTCCCGAATGTGACAGGTGTTCAACAAAATCATGTCTGCATCATCGGGTGTATCGGTTTCAATATATCCCGCACCGCCCATTGCTTCTGCCATACGTTCGCTGTCGTACACGTTCATTTGGCATCCGTAGGTTTTAATAAACAGCTTTTTGGGCGCGGTCATCGTTGCAGTCCTAACACGTTCATGATCAGCGCTTGCTATACCAAAAACTGTCTGACTTGCAATGCGTGAGGTTTTGCAGATAGTGAAAAGACAAGAATTAGGGTGTGCAAAATGGATTTTTCTGGTCTCAACGAATTTATCACGGCCCAAGGGGCAAGTTTGAAAAAGGGCCCGATTGCCATCATTTTCGTCGAAGATGATGTCGAAGTCGAATCCACACTCGCGCATCACATCGCCTTGGGGTTCAAACAGGTGTTGGTACTTGCGCCACGCTTGCCCGATATTTCGGATGATGTGTTAATTGACGTGACCACGATTACATTTGATCCGTTTCAAAAATATGCCGTGCGTGATGCGATCAATCTGTTGATGCCTCATATGGCAGGGTCGTGGGTCTTTACCTGTTTTAATGCCGAGTATCTGTATTTTCCTTTTTCCGAATCTCGGAGCTTTGGCGAACTCGTGGAGTTTCACACCGAAGAACGCCGTGATTCTATGTTGACCTATGTCGTTGATGCCTATGCGCGGGATTTGACACAGGCCCCAGATGGGGTGGATCGCGAAAATGCGTTTTTGGACAAGGCGGGGTATTATGCCTTGGCCCGACCAGACCCCGAAACGCGCCATCCCAAGGAACGGCAATTGGATTTTTTCGGTGGGCTCAAGTGGCGATATGAGGAATTCGTGCCCTATGAACGGCGCAAAATTGATCGCATCGCAATTTTCAAGGCGCGCGCAGATTTGAAAATGTCCGAGGATTTTTGCTTTTCCGATGAAGAATATAACACCTATGCCTGTCCTTGGCATAACAATATTACGGCTGCATTGTTGTCATTTAGAACGGCAAAAGCGCTGCGGCGCAATCCGACATCGCGCGAAGCAATTGATGATTTTACATGGGTGAATTCTGCGCGTATTACATGGACGTCGCAACAGCTTTTGGATTTGGGATTGATTGAGCCGGGACAATGGTTTTGATCGGTGGTGTGTGAAATTTTTGTGACGTGTGAAACTAGTGCTTGCGTTTGGTCAAAAGCGTTGGCACCATATATATACATTGTATAGGAGAGTTGCGTGGCGCACGGCACACTGACGCATCTAATCGATGCTTCGACGGCAGGACAAGTAACATTGGATTTTCCCGATAATCGGTTGATGATCGAACTTTGCGGAGAATTTGATAAAAACCTAGCCAAAGTTGAACAACAACTTGCGGTTCAAATCATCAGGCGCGGCAACCAAATCGAGATTTTCGGCGAACCAGAGGCCCGCACCATTGCCGGCAAGGTGTTAGAAGCCCTTTACAATCGTCTGGAAAATGGAAAATCGGTCGAATTTGGCGATGTGGATCGCGAATTGCGGATGACATCTGCGCCAGAACTGGCGAAATTGGCGGATGATCAGCTTGAGATGTTCTCGGGCGGCAATGTCGAAATCAAAACGCGTCGCAAATCTGTTGAACCGCGCACTGACGCGCAAAAGGCCTATGTTCATTCCTTGATGAACAATGAATTGGCCTTTGGTATCGGCCCTGCGGGCACAGGTAAAACCTATCTTGCGGTTGCTGTTGCCGTAACCAAATTCATTTCGGGCGAGGTGGATCGCATTATCTTGTCACGCCCTGCGGTCGAGGCTGGTGAAAAACTGGGCTATCTTCCCGGTGATATGAAGGACAAGGTCGATCCTTATATGCAGCCGCTCTATGATGCGTTGAATGATTTCTTGCCCGGGAAAACCTTGGCGAAGCTGATCGAAGAAAAACGTATCGAAATTGCGCCGCTTGCCTTTATGCGTGGTCGTACTTTGGCGAATGCCTTTGTGGTGCTCGACGAGGCACAAAACGCCACAGCCATGCAGATGAAGATGTTTCTGACCCGTTTGGGCGAAGGATCGCGCATGGTGATAACGGGTGACCGATCACAGGTCGATTTGCCCCGTGGTGTCGTGTCGGGCCTGACCGAAGCAGAGCGGCTGTTGAAATCGGTTTCTGGTATTAGTTTCAATTACTTCACTGCCAAAGATGTTGTGCGCCATCCGCTTGTTGCTGCGATCATCGAGGCCTATGACGAAGACGGCCGCAAGGCGATGATCAAACGGTTTGAAAAGCGCGACGCGGAATGACCGTCGACATTTTATTCGAAGATCCACGCTGGCAAGACATTGATTTGCAACGTTTGGCTGAGGTTGCTAAAAACGCAACACTGCGTCATTTGGGATATGACGCGGAAACCTTTGGCTGCGATCTGTTGGCCTGCGATGATGCACGTATTGCGGATCTGAACGCCGAATTTCGGGACAAGCCCACGCCCACCAATGTGTTGTCTTGGCCGTCAGAGGAACGCGGTGCCGATGTCGATGGTGATGACCCCGATCCGCTTGATCCCGAATGGGATGCCGAGTTGGGGGATATTGCCATTTCCTATGACACCTGTCATCGCGAAGCGGCAGACGCGGGCAAAGCCATGTCGGATCACGTTACACATTTGATGATACATGCCGTTTTACATTTATTGGGCTATGATCATATTCGTGACCAAGATGCCACGTTGATGGAAGAAATAGAAGTTCATATACTTGGCAAACTGGGTATAGATAACCCATATATAGTAGACTAATCGCATGAACGCGACTTTTGGAATGGATTGATGGACGACAAAGACGGGCCTTCTAGCGCAGCGCAAAGCGCGCAGCCGAACGTGAAAACGATACTATCACGCTTGGCGACGCGGATGTTTGGAAAACCATCGGCCTCCGAACAAAAGCGATTGTCTGTTGATCAAAACTCAGTAAAGCGATCCGAAAACGTATTGGGCATCCTGAACCTGCGTCGTATGCGCGTGGAAGATGTGGCCATACCCAAAGCGGAAATCGTGGCTGTTGCGGATACCACGACAAAAGACGAATTGGTGCAAGTTTTGCGCAAAAGCGGTTTGACACGGATCCCTGTGTACGACGGCACTTTGGACAGCCCGATTGGCATGGTCCACCTAAAGGATTTCGCGCTGCGTCATGGGTTTGGAACCGACGATGCCGCGTTTGACCTCAAGGCGATGTTGCGCCCGCTGTTGTTTGTGCCACCTTCAATGCCGCTTGGCGTATTGTTGGCCAAGATGCAGACAGAGCGTCGTCATATGGCCTTGGTCATTGATGAATACGGCGGGGTCGATGGGTTGGTCACAATCGAAGATTTGATCGAACAAGTCGTCGGTGAAATCGAAGACGAACACGATATTGACGAAGGCAAATATTGGCATCTGGAAAAACCGGGGCAGTATATTGTGGTCGCCAAAGCCCCATTAGAGGACTTTGCGCGCGAGACGGGATTGGATTTGACCCAAGGCGAAGACATTGACGCCGAAGAAATCGACACCCTTGGTGGGTTGATCTTTATGCTGGCGGGGCGTGTCCCTGTTCGGGGTGAAGTGGTGCGCCATCCTTTGGGTGCTGAATTCGAAATCATCGATGCCGAACCGAGACGTGTAAAACGCGTCCGCCTGCGGTTGCCCGAAGTGGCCCAAGCCGCAGAATGATCACCGCCCTGCGCCGGCACTGGGTTGCAATCTTGCTTGGGGCAGGGGCCGCATTGGGCCACGCGCCGTGGTCCCTTTGGCCGTTGACAATCTTGTGTTTCATCGGATTTTTTTGGTGGAATGGCGATGCATCTGTGCGTGGGAAACGGGCGCAGTTCCAAAGGTTTTGGTTTTTTGGGTTTGTTTATTTCGCCGTGTCCATGTCGTGGATCATAGAACCGTTTTTGGTGGACGCCGCGGCGCATGGATGGATGGCACCCTTTGCCTTGGTCTTCATGGCGGGGGGCTTGGCAGTGTTTTGGGGGCTTGCCGGACTTGCCCATCCATATGGCGGTGCTTTTGCCTCTGCCTCGGCCTTGGGCGTTGCGGAATGGATGCGCGGCCATGTGCTGACGGGGTTCCCATGGGGAATGCCTGCCTATGGCGTTGTGGATACCGGGTTCATCCAATGGTTCGCAATCCTTGGGCCTTATGGCGTGACAATTGCCTTGTTTTTGATCTCTGCGCTTATTGCCGTGGCGCTGCGGGCGCGAAAATTTGGCTGGATTGCTGCCGCAACCTGTGCCGGTGCAATCGCCGTTGCGCTGCCGCTTTTGCGGGCTGAGCGGACGGACGCCGCCTCTGACTATGTGGTGCGCTTGATTCAGCCGAACGCGCAACAATCCCAAAAATGGGATCCTCAATATGCGCCGATCTTTTATAAACGTCTTTTGGATGCAACGGCGGATGGTGCGCGCCCTGACTTAATCATTTGGCCAGAATCCGCGATTGCTGCCTTGCTCAATTACGCCCCCGACATGATTGCCGACATAGAACAGGCCGCAGGCGAAACACCTGTTGTATTTGGCGCGTTGCGATTTGATGATGCGGATCAGCTAAAAAATGCGCTTGTCTTGTTGCAGGCAGGGGCAGAGATGCAGATTTACGACAAATCGCATTTGGTGCCGTTTGGGGAATACTTGCCCCTTGAATCGTTCTTGCGCCCGTTGGGCTTGGGGTTTTTTTATGAACTCTTTGGTGGTGCGTTCACACCTGGACCTGCACCGCGGGTGTTGGAACTATATGATGGCAAACGGTTTCTGCCTTTGATTTGTTATGAACTGATCTTTCCAAATCTTGTGCGTGGCACGAATGAACGCCCCGATTTCATCGTGCAGATCACCAATGATGCGTGGTTTGGCACCGTCTCTGGACCCTATCAACATTTGGCCCAAGCACGCGCCCGTGCGGTGGAAAACGGGGTTCCCGTTGTGCGTGTTGCCAACACCGGTGTGTCGGCGGTGATTGCCCCTGATGGGCTGGTGACGGCGCATCTGCCGTTGGATCAGTTTGGTGTTCTAAACGCCTATCTTCCGGTGGCAGAAAAGCCCACGGTCTATGCACGTCTTGGGGATATTTTTGTGCCAATTTTCTGCCTTATCGGGATTTTGTTAGCGTGGATCGAACGGCGCAACAAGAATTTATTGACCTTTTTATGAAATACGCCTAACCAGGAAAAATCAGTGTCACAACGGCTTCCTGGCGTGACGCGTAACATTAATGGAGCACTATTTCATGTCACGTTCATCATACGTATTCACCTCTGAGTCGGTTTCAGAGGGGCATCCAGACAAGGTCTGTGATCGCATTTCCGACGCTGTCCTTGATGCATTCTTGGCACAAGAGCCAGAAGCCCGCGTTGCCTGTGAAACTTTTGCAACGACAAATCGTGTTGTGATCGGTGGCGAAGTTGGATTGTCTGACCAATCGAAATTGACCGAATATATGGGTCGCATTGATGAAATTACCCGCGAATGTATAAAAGACATTGGATACGAACAGGATAAATTTCACCACGAAACAGTAGAAATTACCAACCTACTGCATGAACAATCCGCCCATATTGCACAGGGTGTGGATGCCGCAGAAAACAAAGACGAAGGTGCCGGTGACCAAGGGATCATGTTCGGCTATGCCACGAATGAAACCGATGCTCTGATGCCTGCGCCCATTCAATATTCCCATGCAATCCTTCGCCGTTTGGCCGAAGTTCGCAAAAACGGCACCGAACCGTCATTGGGACCAGATGCGAAATCGCAATTGTCGGTGCGATATGAAAATGGAAAACCCGTTGGTGTGTCGTCAATAGTTTTGTCCACGCAGCATCTTGATGACACGATGACATCTGCGGATGTGCGTGCGGTTGTTGAACCTTATATCCTTGAAACGCTGCCTGATGGATGGATTACTGCCGATACCGCATGGCACGTCAATCCAACCGGAAAATTCGTGATCGGCGGTCCTGATGGGGATGCAGGGTTAACAGGTCGCAAAATCATCGTTGACACCTATGGCGGCGCAGCACCTCATGGTGGCGGTGCGTTTTCGGGCAAAGATCCGACCAAGGTTGACCGCTCTGCCGCATATGCGGCGCGCTACTTGGCGAAAAACGTGGTTGCCGCCGGTTTGGCCGAACGCTGCACAATTCAGCTTAGCTATGCAATTGGCGTTGCCCGTCCCTTGTCCATCTATGCCGACACCTTTGGCACGGGCCAAGTGAGCGAAGAGCAAATCGAAAAAGCCGTTGCCCTGTGCATGGATCTCACGCCACGTGGAATTCGGACCCACTTGGGGCTGAACAAGCCGATTTATCAACGCACGGCCGCCTATGGCCATTTTGGCCGTGCACCCGAAGCGGATGGTGGCTTTAGCTGGGAACGCACAGATTTGATCGATGCTTTGAAAAAAGCGGTCTGACTTTCATCTTTGTCCAAATACTCAAATAGGCGCGGGTCACCGCGCCTTTTGTTTATCTGGGGCAGGCCGGCGTCTTGAAATATGGTGCGACACGCGGTAAGGCAGCGCGCATGAACAGTGACGATACATCCCCTTTGACCCATCCCTCAGGCACACCGTGGCGGAACTTTTATGGCCGCTTCAAGGGCAAGACCCTGCGCCCGACACAGATTGAATATCTGCAAAACGACCTTGATGCTTTGTCACCAGGGCCAATTTCGGTCGAAGAAAATCCCGATCGCACCGCGTTGGATATGTCTGCCATCTTTGGCGGTAAACCGGTTTGGCTGGAAATCGGCTTTGGCGGCGGTGAACATTTGGTGCATCAAGCAACGCAAAATCCGGAAGTGGGAATTATCGGATGTGAACCCTTTATCAACGGCGTCGCCATGCTTTTGGGCAAAATTCGTGATGCCGACGCACGCAATATTCGCGTCTATCCGGGTGACGCGCGTCATTTGTTTGATGTGGTTCCCGAAGGATCCATAGATCGTGCCTTTTTGCTTTATCCCGATCCATGGCCCAAGAAACGCCATCATCGCCGACGTTTTGTCACCGCCGAGCACTTAGAGCCTTTGGCGCGCGTTTTGAAAAAAGACGCCATTTTTCGCGTGGCGACGGATATTCCCGACTATGTTCGACAAACCTTGCAAGAGGTTCCCAAAGCGGGCTTTGAATGGCTGGCCGAGGGACCAGAGGATTGGCGCACCCCATGGGGCGATTGGATTTCAACACGCTATGAACAAAAAGCTCTGCGCGAAGGGCGCACGCCGCACTATCTAACGTTTAGGCGCAGCTAGTCTACAGGCTAGGTTCAATTTTGCTCACGCTGTCCGTATCTATTAAAGAGGGATGGCGCGGGGTACACAGTGTTACTAACCGAATACACCAGCGGCGGCGCAGCCATGACAAGCTATAACGTCAAAATTGATTTTGACGGAGCCTCGTGGAGCGAAGACCTACAGTCCGCCTTTGTCGCGGCTGCCGATTACATCAGTTCTGTGATCCTGTCGGATGTGTCGGACAAATACGCTGATGTGAATGACGGCATGGGGCCGCGATGGTTCGATGACCTGGAAATTTCAGCGCAGATTGTGTCAATAGATGGGGTGGGGGGCGTTTTGGCGAACGCAGGCCCGACCTATTATCGCACCGCCGAATTGATCCCCTTTGCAGGTCAGATGAATTTTGACAGCGCCGACGCGCAGCGTCTGTATGATGCGGATGTCACGAATGGCACCAATAAATGGTATGACACCGTCTTGCATGAAATGATCCATGTTTTGGGCTTCGGCACGATGTGGAAATTGCAGGGGTTGATTGCCAATTATGGTACAGCTCAGGCGCCAGATTATCGTTACACGGGCACCTTGGGCAATCAGGCCTATGCAACCGAATTCCCAGCGCTTTATGCGGCGGACACCCAATCTGGCCTGGGGGTTCCGGTTGAATCGGATACGGGATCAGCGGGCACCGATGGCGGCCATTGGGACGAGGTGACGTTCGACACAGAATTGATGACGGGGTTCATTGACACAACAAACAGCGTGTCGGCAATGACTTTGGCGTCGCTTGCGGATTTGGGGTATGATGTCAGCTATACATTGTCGTCCCCCCCGTGTTTTTGTGCAGGCACATTGATTGATACCGTGGACGGCGCGGTTCCTGTGGAAGACCTGCGGAGCGGATGTTTGATTCCAACCGCCGATCACGGCATTCAAACATTACGGTTCGTGCTGATGACACGGATCTCATCGGAAAATGGGCCGATTGATCCCAAACACTATCCCATCCGATTTCGTACAGGTGCCTTTGGTCTTGCGCGACAAACGCAAGATTTATGGGTGTCCCCACAGCATCGCATGGCGGTCACCGCACCCAATATGATGCAAATGATCGGTCAGAACACGGTTTTGATCGCAGCCAAGGATCTCTTGGATTTGCAAAAAGTGCAGCGCCGCGTACCCAAACATGATATTTTGTATTTTCATCTGGTGTTTGATCATCACGTCTTGATCCGAGCGCACGGGGTATGGAGCGAAAGCATGTATCTGCAATCTCAACCGCCCGCCTGTGCGTTCGTCCACGGCCAATCCGCGCGGATTTTGGTTCGCAAATTGCGCAAAGCGCAAAAACAACAACCCTTTGATATGAATAATCCAACAAATTTTACGCAGCAAACCGCGCAAACGGCATAGACGATCCCAAACGCTTGCGCTATCACGGGCGCAAGTGAATTAAAGGAAAATGTCATGTCGAGCCATGCCCAACCGATCCCGATGACGTCATACAAAAGCGGTCCGCTAACAGGGGTTGCCCATGTTCCTGGTGATAAATCAATTTCCCACCGGTCGTTAATTTTGGGCGCGATGGCGATTGGGACAACCCACATCACTGGATTGCTGGAAGGGGATGATGTTTTAGACACGGCCAAAGCGATGCGCACCTTTGGGGCAGATGTTAAAAAACATGATGACGGCAGCTGGACGGTACAAGGCGTGGGGGTCGGCGGTTTTGCCGAACCGACCCAAGTGATTGATTGCGGCAACTCTGGTACGGGTGTGCGATTGATTATGGGCGCCATGGCAACATCCCCGATCACAGCGACATTTACGGGCGACGCAAGCCTCAACTCGCGCCCCATGGCGCGTGTGACGGATCCTCTGGCCCTGTTCGGGGCGCAAACGGTCGGTCGATCAAAAGGCCGCTTGCCGATGACCATCGTGGGCGCACAGAACCCTGTGCCAGTCACCTACACGGTGCCAGTGCCATCTGCACAGGTGAAATCCGCGGTCTTGCTTGCAGGGCTCAATGCGCCGGGTCAAACCGTTGTGATTGAAAAAGAGGCAACGCGCGATCACACTGAACGTATGTTGGCAGGCTTTGGTGCAGACATCACCGTAAACGATACCAACGAGGGCCGTGTCATCACATTGACAGGGCAACCGGAATTGACGCCGCAAACGATCATTGTTCCGCGCGATCCATCCTCAGCAGCCTTTCCTGTCTGTGCCGCACTGATCACCGAAGGATCAGACGTGTTGGTCCCCAATATTGGGCTCAACCCAACCCGCGCAGGTCTGTTTGCGACGCTGCGTGAAATGGGCGCCAATTTGACCTATGAAAATGAACGCCAAGAAGGCGGCGAACCTGTTGCAGATCTGCGCGCGCGGTTTTCCCCAGATATGACCGGGATCGAGGTGCCACCACATCGTGCGGCATCAATGATCGATGAATATCCAATCCTGTCAGTGGTCGCAGCTTTTGCCAAAGGGGCGACAGTGATGAAGGGCGTCAAAGAATTGCGCGTGAAGGAAAGCGACCGCATCGAAGCGATGGCGCGTGGATTGCGCGCAAATGGCGTTGAGGTCGAAGATGGCGCGGATTGGTGGATCGTCCACGGGCGCGGACATGGCACTGTTGCGGGGGGCGCAACCGTTGAAACGTTCTTGGATCACCGCATTGCGATGTCATTTGCGATTTTGGGGTTTGCATCCGAAAAACCTGTGTCCTTAAACGATGGAAGTCCGATCACAACGTCTTTCCCGATTTTCGAAACATTGATGCGCGATCTGGGCGCAAATATTGAACGTGCATGATCACAATGTGCGCACCTTGCGGTGCGCGCAGGATGACCCTGACATGCTCAGCCCAAGGGCTTGCGCGTGTCAGGCCGACTGCAAAGATCAAAAGGGGGATGAGAGATGGCATTTGTTGTTGCGATTGATGGACCGGCAGCCGCGGGCAAGGGCACCTTGGCGCGTGCGTTGGCGGCGCATTTCGGGTTTGCCTATCTCGACACAGGGCTTTTGTATCGTGCAGTGGGCGCAAAGGTCAAAGAGGGACAAGACCCCGTTCATGCCGCCCGAACATTACAGCCCAGCGATCTTGCGCGGGATGACCTCCGTGGGGTTGAGGCCGCACAATTTGCATCACAAGTCGCCACAATTGCGGATGTGCGCACCGCTTTGTTAGAATTTCAACGCCAATTTGCGGCCCAAGAGGGCGGCGCAGTGTTAGATGGCCGCGATATCGGAACCGTGATCTGTCCGAACGCACATATCAAGCTCTTCGTCACCGCATCCCCAGACGTACGCGCACGACGGCGATGGGCGGAATTGGGCGAGGCTCAACCGTTTGATGACATTCTCGCGGCCGTGAAGGACCGTGATGAACGGGATATGAACCGCGCCGACGCGCCGCTTCGACCTGCACAAGACGCACATCTGTTGGACACATCCGACATGGCGATTGACGAGGTCTTGCAACACGCCATCGCCCTTGTCAAAAACGCGCAATAGCCTTTCATCTTTGCATAAATACTCAAATTCCAACGTCTCAACGGGGTGAGACAGGCAGAAATGGGGAAAGCGCTTGCATTATCGGTCGATACACAGTAAGGCAGCGCGGTCTGAGGGGCAAATGTCTCAGCATGGAAACGAGCAGGGTCGCAATCTGTCGGCCCTTTTCATATTGAGAAATCCGCAGACCAAACTAACCCAAGACCGGTGGAGACAACCACCCGGCCAGTATAAATGCAAGTAAAGGATAAAAGGCCACATGGCTCATAATGCATCTATGGCAGAATTCGAAGCGCTGCTGAATGAAAGCTTCGAAATGGACACCCCAGAAGAGGGTTCCGTAGTTAAAGGTAAAGTCATCGCGATTGAAGCGGGACAAGCCATCATCGACGTAGGCTACAAAATGGAAGGCCGCGTTGATTTGAAAGAATTCGCAAATCCAGGCGAAGCCCCCCAAGTAGCAGTTGGCGACGAAGTCGAAGTATTCCTTCGCGCGGCTGAAAATGCAAAAGGCGAAGCGGTTATTTCTCGTGAAATGGCGCGTCGTGAAGAAGCATGGGATCGTCTCGAAAAAGCATATGCTGAAGAAGCCCGCGTTGACGGCGCAATCTTTGGTCGTGTTAAAGGTGGTTTCACTGTTGATCTCGGTGGCGCGGTTGCGTTTTTGCCAGGGTCCCAAGTTGACGTACGTCCAGTCCGTGACGCTGGTCCTTTGATGAACATGAAACAACCGTTCCAAATCCTGAAAATGGACCGTCGCCGTGGCAACATCGTTGTCTCACGTCGCGCAATTTTGGAAGAGTCACGCGCAGAACAACGCGCAGAAGTTATCGGCAACCTGACCGAAGGCATGGACGTAGAAGGTGTTGTGAAAAACATCACAGAATACGGTGCATTCGTTGATCTGGGCGGCGTTGACGGTCTGTTGCACGTCACTGACATGGCATGGCGTCGTGTAAACCACCCATCCGAGATCCTCACAATTGGCGAATCCGTCAAGGTTCAAGTGATCAAGATCAACAAAGACACTCATCGTATTTCCTTGGGCATGAAGCAATTGCAAGAAGACCCATGGGAAATCGTTGCTGCGAAATACCCACTGGAATCAGTGCACCGCGGCATTGTCACCAACATCACTGATTACGGCGCATTCGTTGAGCTAGAAGCAGGTGTTGAAGGTCTGGTTCACGTGTCAGAAATGTCATGGACCAAGAAAAACGTACACCCAGGTAAAATCGTTTCCACAAGCCAAGAAGTTGACGTCATGGTTTTGGAAATCGACGGTTCAAAACGTCGCGTGTCTTTGGGTCTGAAACAGTGCCAACGCAACCCATGGGAAGTGTTCTCTGAAACGCACCCAGAAGGTACAGAAGTTGAAGGCGAAGTTAAGAACATCACCGAATTCGGTCTGTTCATTGGCTTGGCAGGCGAGATCGACGGCATGGTTCACCTGTCTGACATCAGCTGGGACGAACGTGGCGAAGACGCGATCCAAAACTTCCGCAAGGGCGACGTTGTCAAAGCGGTTGTATCCGAAGTTGACGTTGAAAAAGAACGCATCAGCCTTTCGATCAAAGCATTGGGTGGCGACAAATTCGCAGAAGCAACTGGCGGCGTGAAACGCGGTTCCGTTGTAACTGTAGAAGTCACAGCCATCGAAGATGGTGGCATCGAAGTCGAATACGAAGGCATGAAATCATTCATCCGTCGTTCTGACCTGTCCCGTGATCGCGCAGATCAACGCCCAGAGCGTTTCTCGGTTGGTGACAAAGTCGACGTTCGCGTCACAAACATCGACAGCAAGACACGCAAATTGGGCGTATCGATCAAAGCACGTGAAATCGCAGAAGAAAAAGAAGCCGTCGAACAATACGGTTCCTCAGATTCTGGCGCGTCCTTGGGCGATATCCTTGGCGCGGCGCTGAAAGGCGACGACAAATAATTTAGCAATTTGCTAAGTGATCGGGCCCCTGTACCAAATGGTGCAGGGGCCTTTTCGATTCGTACCACACGGCATAAAAAGCCGATATTTTAATCCTAGAGATGCAAAAACTGATTGATTTTCACATTTTTTTCGTCGCGAGAGCCCCGAAATCAACAAATCTTTGCCAATTCACGGCGGTCAGTCAGAACAAAGTGTTTTCCTTGAGCCACAAGTTTCCTATAGTCGGGTCAGAGATTTTCGCAGGAGCTACCGAAAAATGATCCGTTCCGAACTGATTCAAAAGATTGCCGACGATAACCCCCATTTGTTTCAACGCGATGTCGAGCGTATTGTTGCAACAGTCTTTGACGAAATCACGGATGCCTTGGCAAATGGCGATCGGGTTGAGCTTCGCGGTTTTGGTGCGTTCTCGGTAAAACGCCGCGATGCGCGTGTCGGACGTAACCCGCGCACGGGCGAAGCGGTGTCCGTGGATTCAAAAGCTGTTCCATTTTTCAAGACAGGCAAATTGCTTCGTGATCGTCTAAACGGACGGGCATAATCATGCGCTATATTCGTTATGCCTTTATGGCCGCTTTGGCCATTATGTTGGTGACTGTTGCAGTTGCCAACCGGACAATGACCGAATTAAACCTGTTGCCAGCAGAATTGGCGAATTTGATTGGCTTTAATCTTGGAATTGTGACGCCCGTTTTTGTGGTGTTTTTCGTTGGAACCATTTTTGGTGTGTTGGTCGGTTTTGTCTGGGAATGGTTGCGTGAGTACAAGCATCGCGCCGAAGTGACCCGTAAATCCCGCGAATTGCGTCGAGCAGAGCGTGAGATTTCCAAGCTCAAGGCAGACAAGTACAAAGACAAGGACGATGTTCTTGCGCTTTTGGACGAACCGACAGCCTAGGACATGACACACAATATTCGGATCAAGATCTGCGGCTTGATATCAGAGCAAGCCGTTCATGATGTGTCCTCTGCGGGCGCGCATTACATTGGTTTGAATTTTTTTCAAAAATCACCGCGCTATGTGTCGACAGAGCTTGCACGCGATTTGGCGCTTGCCACACCGATCGGAGTGGCCAAGGTTGGTCTGTTGGTGGATGCAGATGATGCCACATTGGATCATATCGTGGACACTGTTCCGTTGGATATGATCCAGCTGCATGGCTCCGAGACCGTCGCGCGTGTGCACGAGATAAAAGCGCGCTATGGCTTGCCAGTCATCAAAGCAGTGGGCATCGCATCCGCTGAAGACGTGCCGAAGCTTGATCTGTTTGCCAAGGTTGCCGATCAAATTCTGGTCGATGCCAAAGCACCGAAAGATGCGGTTTTGCCGGGTGGAAATGGATTGGCCTTTGATTGGACATTGATTGCGGGCAGACGTTGGTCGGTTCCATGGTTGTTGGCAGGGGGGCTCACCGCGCAAAATGCAGCCTTGGCAGTCCAAAAAACGGGTGCGCGCCAATTGGACGTATCCTCGGGCGTTGAATCCGCGCCCGGAATAAAAGACGCAGAAAAAATTCGCGCCTTTATTGCCGCTGTCGCCACCTAATGCCTTTACGCCCCGCGCGTCACAGGATACATCTTTGCAAAATCCTTGTGACGGAGACGCGTTATGGCAAACGACTTGTTCAACAGCTTTATGACTGGCCCAGATGAAAAAGGCCGTTTTGGTCAGTTCGGTGGGCGATTTGTATCCGAGACCCTAATGCCCCTCATCCTTGAGCTGGAACAGCAGTACGAAAATGCCAAAACCGACAAAGTGTTTTGGGATGAAATGCACGATCTTTGGACCCACTATGTCGGACGCCCAAGCCCATTGTATTTTGCAGAACGCCTGACAGATCATTTAGGTGGCGCAAAGATTTATCTCAAACGTGACGAGCTGAACCATACTGGCGCTCACAAAATCAACAACGTTTTGGGCCAAATCATTCTGGCGCGTCGCATGGGGAAATCTCGGATTATTGCCGAAACCGGCGCGGGCCAACATGGTGTTGCCACTGCAACCGTCTGTGCAAAATTCGGTTTGAAATGTGTGGTTTACATGGGCGCACATGACGTTCAACGCCAAGCCCCCAACGTGTTTCGCATGCGCTTGCTGGGCGCAGAGGTGATCCCCGTCACCTCAGGCCGTGGCACGTTGAAAGACGCAATGAACGACGCGCTGCGCGATTGGGTGACCAATGTACGCGATACATTCTATTGCATCGGGACAGTCGCTGGTCCACATCCATATCCTGCGATGGTGCGTGATTTCCAATCGATCATCGGCAAAGAAGCAAAAGAACAAATCATGGCGGCAGAAGGTCGCTTGCCCGATACAATCATCGCGGCAATCGGCGGCGGATCAAACGCGATGGGTTTGTTTTATCCTTTCCTTGACGACAAAAGCGTCAACATCATCGGGGTTGAGGCAGGCGGCAAGGGCGTAAATGCAAAAATGGAACATTGCGCCTCTTTGACAGGGGGCCGCCCGGGCGTTCTTCATGGCAACCGCACCTATTTGTTGCAAGACGAGGATGGACAGATCCAAGAAGGCTTCTCAATCTCGGCAGGCCTTGATTATCCTGGCATTGGTCCGGAACATGCGTGGCTTCATGACATCGGTCGTGCTCAGTATGTGTCCATCACTGACGCAGAAGCATTAGAAGCCTTTCAGCTCAGCTGCTCGACAGAAGGTATTATCCCTGCGTTGGAACCAAGCCATGCTTTGGGACACGTCATGAAAATTGCTCCGACCTTGCCAAAGGATCATTTGATTATCATGAATATGTGCGGCCGTGGTGACAAAGACATCTTTACTGTTGCCCGCCACCTTGGATTTGACATGAATGGTCCTGAGGGGCGTGACAGCCAGTAATACCCCGCGACTACGATCGATGCGACCCGACCAGCCCCGTGCTCTGTCGGGTCTTTATGTCTTTTGCTTAAGCTAAAGACAATGCCTTCGGCGAGGATATTTTTAGACAGAAAATGCAATCTTCTGAGCAATCATTTTCTGTCTGCCAAATATCCCGGGGTTTGGGGCAGAGCCCCAATAAAGCGTGCACAAAAGAAAACCGCCCCAAGCTGGGGCGGTTGTTTTTAGTTTTGTTTTGACATCCGCTTGCGTTCATGCGGATCCAGATACCGTTTGCGCAAGCGGATCGATTCTGGTGTGACCTCTACCAATTCATCATCATTGATATAGGCGATTGCCTCTTCGAGGCTGAAATTGATATGCGGCGTCAAACGAACGGCGTCGTCTGTTCCTGAGGCGCGGACGTTGGTAAGTTTTTTACCCTTTAAAGGGTTCACCTCGAGGTCATTGTCGCGGCTATGTTCGCCGATGATCATGCCTTGGTAAATTTTGGCTTGTGGGCCAAGGAACATGCGGCCGCGTTCTTCCAAATTCCAAAGGGCGTAGGCCACGGCTTCGCCGTCTTCCATGGAAATCAAAACCCCTGCACGGCGGCCTGGAATTGATCCTTTGTACTCTGACCAGCTATGGAACACGCGGTTCAAAACGCCAGTCCCGCGCGTGTCGGTTAGGAATTCACCATGATACCCAATCAGACCACGCGAAGGGACATGGGCGATGATACGGGTTTTTCCCGCGCCTGCGGGGCGCATTTCGACCAAGTCACCCTTGCGTGCGCCAGTAATTTTTTCGATCACAGCGCCTGAATAATCGTCGTCAACGTCGATTGTGACCTCTTCGATGGGCTCCAGGCGTTTGCCGTTTTCTTCACGCATCAGAACTTGCGGGCGCGAGATGGACAATTCAAACCCTTCGCGTCGCATATTTTCAATCAAAACACCCATTTGCAATTCGCCGCGGCCTGCGACTTCAAAGGCTTCGCCACCGGGTGTATCGGTGACTTTGATCGCGACGTTGCTTTCTGCTTCTTTCATCAGGCGTTCGCGGATGACGCGGCTTTGTACTTTTTTGCCTTCGCGCCCGGCAAGGGGGCTGTCATTGATGCCAAATGTCACGGTGATTGTGGGCGGATCGATGGGTTGTGCTTCCAGCGGTTCGTCTACTGCCAAGGCGCACAATGTATCGGAAACCGTCGATTTGGTCATGCCGGCCAGCGAAACGATGTCGCCGGCAATCGCTTCGTCGATGTCTTGTTGGCCAAGGCCGCGGAACGCTTGGATCTTTGTAACCCGAAACTGTTCGATCTTTTGGCCAATGCGTGACAAAGATTGGATTGTTTGCCCTACTTTTAGTTTGCCGCTTTCGACGCGGCCGGTCAGGATGCGGCCCACAAATGGATCACTGCCCAATGTGGTTGCCAGCATCCGGAAATCTTCGTTCTGGCGGGCCAACTGGCGTGGTGCAGGGACGTGATTGATAATCAACTGGAACAATGCGTCCAAATTCTTGCGAGGGCCATCAAGCTCTGTATCTGCCCAACCTGAGCGACCTGAGGCGTACATATGTGGGAAATCCAGCTGGTCTTCGTTTGCACCAAGCGCCACGAAGAGGTCGAAACATTCGTCCAATGCACGATCTGGTTCGGCGTCAGGTTTGTCGACTTTGTTCAACACGACGATCGGGCGCAGGCCAAGGGCCAACGCTTTTGATGTGACGAATTTGGTCTGTGGCATTGGGCCTTCTGCGGCGTCTACCAACAAAACGACACCGTCCACCATCGATAGGATACGTTCCACTTCGCCACCGAAATCGGCGTGACCGGGTGTGTCCACGATGTTGATGCGGTGACCATGCCATTCGACGGATGTCGCTTTGGCCAAAATGGTAATTCCGCGTTCGCGTTCCAAGTCATTGCTGTCCATGGCGCGCTCGGCCACAGCTTGGTTCGCGCGAAACGCGCCTGATTGTTTTAAAAGTTCGTCAACCAATGTTGTTTTGCCGTGGTCAACGTGCGCAATAATCGCGATATTGCGTAGATCCATGTGTATTTCCGCCATCTAGTAAGGTTTGAGGGCGGCCTAAACGGAAATGAAACAAAACACCAGTACATAATAGGTCGCAGGGCGTTATTGTTATCAATTGGCCTATTTTGGGGCTACTTTGGTGCTTTGCAATCGCGATTTCCGTATTTTAGGGTGCAGGCATTTTGTGTGCATTGTGCGATCTGGGCATTTCGTTCGGCGGCGTTTATGTCAACAGGTTTTACGACAGTATAGGGAACATCGACATAATTATAGTCATGTTCGCAAATGGTTTGGTTTCCGTTTTGTGTGCAAACGGATTTTCCCGTGAACTCTTTTTCACGACGATACTCTGTGACCAGACGTTTTTCGATTTTGACAGGAATGATCTTTGACCAATGTACAGAACAGGCCGATTGTTCTGTTTTGAACTCGGGCGTGCTGCATCCGACCAAGATCCCTGCGGCGGCAATGACTGCGAAACGAATATGGGTCATTTTATGCTCCTTGCATGGGGACCATATTCTGTTTTTGCAGGATGGCAAATCAACAATTTTGTGTTTGCGGATTTTAGCCTTGTGACGTGTCCTCGTCCGTCGCGGTGAGGAAGTCCATGTGATCCTCTTCCTCTGCCGTCTCGGGCGTGTCGTCGTCTGTCGCGGTGAGGAATGCCATGTGGTCCTCTTCCTCTGAATGGTGAAATTTGAACATGGCATAAAAAGCTGTGCGATGGAATTGATCGCCACGCTCGATATGCATTCGGATGACTTAGAAACGGCCAAACGCTCGATCGAACATGCGCTCAATCAAATTCAAAGCGCGTCCAAGTCGATGGCGGAAAAGAAATCAGACTACACAAAACGCGCCCTGCGTGATCAGCATATCAGGTTGGTCTATTCTCATGACACATGATCCGCTGAACACCTATCGACCATGCGTCAAATGTACGATCACGCGGATCATCATGTTTATGGCGGTCAGTTTTTTCATCATGGCGATGATCTTTCTACAGCCTGCCCAAGCGGTTGCTTTGGCGGCCAAATTGCCGTCCCCGGCCGTTATTGGTGGCGGTATTGTGGTGTTGGCAATGCTGGAGTTTTTGCGCCGTTTATGGGTGCATTCCAAGCGCGCATCATAGGTCTGCGGTGAACTCGGTCAATCGGCGCGTATGTTGAACCGGTTGAATGCCATCTGAATAAATCACGATCTTTATGGCAGGTTGGGCGTTTTTTTCGCCCCAAAAAAACTTTTTAATAAAATACGTTAGCCGTTTCATAGCGTGTCTCCTTGTTGTTGAATACCTCTGCAAAACCTGTGCCAGAGCGGAAATATCTCGAATGGGTATAAGGTGAGTTAAAAGGTTAGGTGCATTGAATTGAGTATGATTAACTAACATGCTGCTTTATGCTGCAGTTAATATGTAAGACAAACAAAAGTATGTATTGGGGACGTTATGCAAGCGCAAGCAATGGGAACGACACGCGACACAATGGGCGCTGTTGATTGTATGAAAGTCTTGGTTGCTGATGATCACGAGATGATCTTGGACATCGCGCGGATGTATTTGGCGCAACAAGTGGACATGTTGGTTGAAACCGCCTGTAATCTTGCCGAAGCGGTCGAAGCCTTTCAAAACAATGGTCCGTTCGATGTTGTGGTTTTGGATTACAACATGCCAGGAATGGACGGGTTGAATGGTCTCAAGCAGATGGTCGCATTGGCTGGATCGAAACCTGTGGCCTTGATCACGGGCAATCCAACCACATCCTTGATGAACCAAGCTTTGGACGAAGGGGCAGCAGGGATCATTTCCAAAAGCCTTCCGATCAAATCCTTGGCGAACTCGATCCGCTTTATTCATTCTGGAGAAACCTACATCCCGCTGCATCTGATCAAAGACGATGCCAAACGCGACGCGGTGCAAACCGGCCCGCTGAGCGCGCGTGAGATGACCGTATTGGAATACTTGGGCGAAGGTAAAAAGAACAAAGATATCGCAGCCGAGCTGGGCCTGTCAGAGGGCACAGTGAAAATGCACGTGATGTCGATTTGTAAGAAATTAGAAGCATCCAATCGCACCCAAGCGGTTGTGAATGCACGCGACAGCGGGCTGTTGTAATCAGCCTAGCTTGGGGGAGGGCCCAGAAACCAATGGTATTGGTTTTTGGGCCTTTATACTTGCATTTGTTCCATGATCAATGAATGCGCCCGCTCAATTGCCGCGCGTTTGATTTGCGACACCCGTCCTGTTGTCACGCCCAAGATTGCCGCGACTTCATAGACGTTCAATTCCTCAACATAATACAGCTGTAACACCAACGCTTCGCGTTCGGGCAGGCGGGAAATTGCGGTCTTGAGCATGCGGCGCAATTGCGCCATATGCGTGGCCTCTTCGGGGGACGGGGTGACGTCTTGGAACAGCAGCGAATGATCGGTGTAGACTTCGTCCAAGGATTTCACCTTACTGGCTTGGAACCGTGCTTGCCAGCTTTCTAATTCGCTTTGATCCATTTCCATGTGGATGGCCAATTCTTCGACCAGCTTAAACTCGGGTTGCTCTGGCGCCGCTGTTTTGGGCCCTGACTCTGCCCGAGTCCAATCATTCAACGATTTCAAAAGTGCTGACATTCGTTTATCCATTGCCATTCCCACGCCCCACGCGTCGTTGATATTTATAACGGCACAACGATCAAAGCTTTTATCCGTTATTGTGCCGCCGAAATGATTTCAAATTTTGTGACGTCGACCAACCCATGATCTGTGATTTTTAATGCCGGAATCACGGGCAAGGCCAGAAACGCCAGTTGTAAAAACGGCTCATGCAGTTTTATCCCGATTAATTTTGCCGCATCCCGCAGTTTGATCAGATTTTCACGCACAATTTCAAACGGTTGATCCGACATGAGACCCGCAATCGGCAGCGCCAATTCGGCAAGGATCTTGCCGTTTTGGACCACAACAAACCCACCGTCGATATTACCCAATCTGCGTGCGGCCACGGCCATATCATGATGATCCATGCCTGCCACGACGATGTTGTGATGGTCGTGACAGACCGTTGCCGCGATTGCGCCTGTTTTCATGCCAAAACCATGTACAAACCCTGTGGCCTTGCGCCCCGATTTGCCATGGCGTTCGATCACTGAGATTTTGGCCAGATCTCGGTCAGGGTCGGGCCGTTTGTCACCATCGACAGGGGCAATGTCATAGGTCAGATGATCTGTGATAATCTTGCCTTCGATAATGCCGATGACGTCGGTTTTCGGGTTGTTCGAGGATGTTCTAAACCACTCATGCGTCACGTCGGGGCAATGAACCGATTTTAAACCCACGGGGGGCCGAAGGGTGCGCGCGGCAAAGGCCGCGTCATTCACCAAGACACCCCCACAAAAAACGCTATGGATGTCGCAGGTGTCAAAATCATTCAAAACAACGATATCTGCACGTTTTGCAGGTGCAATTTGGCCGCGATCTTTTAATCCGAATGCTTCTGCCGCAGAAAGCGACGCCGCACGATAGATCGCCAAAGGATCCACGCCGCGCGCCAACGCGGTTTTGATCACAAAATCAAGATGCCCTTGTTCAAAGATATCGAGAGGGTTGCGATCATCGGTACACAGGCACATATACGGTGATGTCGCCACGCTTAACAACGGCAGCAGCGCGTCCATGTCCTTTGACACAGATCCTTCGCGGATCAAAACGCGCAATCCCTTTTGCAGCTTTTCACGCGCCTCATCTTCGGTGGTGGCTTCGTGTTCGGTACGGATACCCCCGCTGATATAGGCGTTTAGACCTTTGCCCAACAACTGCGGACAATGGCCATCAATATGTTGGCCTTCAAACAGCGTCAGCTTTTCCATGACCTGCGGGTCTTGGTGGATGACGCCCGGATAATTCATCATTTCCGCCAAGCCGATGTTTTTGGGATGCCCCATCAAGGGGGCCAAATCCGCAGCCGTAATTGTTGCACCTGCCGTTTCCATATGGGTAGAGGGAACGCAAGATGACAGCTGTACGCGAATATCCATCACGGTGTCTTGGGCCGCATTCAGGAAATAGGTGATCCCGTCCACGCCGATGACATTGGCAATTTCATGTGGATCGCAGATAACCGTGGTCACGCCATAAGGTGCGACACAGCGGTCAAATTCATAAGGCGTGACCAAGCTGCTTTCGATGTGGAGATGGGTGTCGATAAAGCCTGGAACCAAGGTTTTTCCCGACACGTCGATAATCTCGGTGCCGTCGTAGCTGTCGCCGATCCCGACAATCGTATCGCCACAGATCGCGACATCCCCGTCGATAAACAGGCCTGTTACCGTGTCAAACACGCGCCCACCGCGTAAAACGACGTCCGCTGGCGCAGTGCCTGCGGCTTGGGTGATTCTTGTACTGAGCGATTGTGTTTTCGGCATCTTGGTATCCCTTTTGATCCAAGATGCCGCGAGTTTTTCAAAAGGTCAAAGGCGAAGTTGCCCTAGCCTAATGTGCAGGCCTCTTTTGCCAATTCTGTGATTGCAGCCCAATCTTTGGCATCAATCAAGTTTTGTGGCGCAACCCAGCTGCCGCCGACACATAACGTGTTAGACAAGGCCAAATAGGTTGGGGCAGAGGCAGCGGTAATGCCGCCTGTTGGACAGAATTTCACTTGGGGCAAGGGGGCGCCGATTGCCTTTAACGCAGGGGCGCCGCCGTTTGCTTCGGCGGGAAAGAATTTTTGTGTCGTATAGCCGCGTTCCATCAAACGCATCACCTCGGACGATGTCGCCGCACCGGGCAGCAACGGCAAATCCGCATCTTCGCAGGCTTGCAAGATCGTGTCCGTCGCACCGGGGGATACGCCAAATTTTGCGCCCGCTTTGACCGCTGCGTCAACATCGGCAGGGGTCAACAATGTGCCCGCCCCCACAACGCCACCTTCGACTTGCGCCATTTCGCGGATCACGTCCAACGCGCAAGCGGTGCGCAATGTGACCTCGAGTGCGGGCAAACCACCCGCAACCAGCGCTTCGGCCAACGGGCGGGCAACGGCCACATCATGGATCACCAACACAGGGATCACAGGGGCCAATTCACAGACAGCACGTGCTTTTTGCGATGCGATTTCGGGTGTCATTGTCTTTTCCTTTATACCACGACGCCTGCGCCATTCGACGACAGGCCGACATTTGCACGAAACACGTCGAACAATTCGCGACCAATGCCACTGTGGCTGTCACTTAGATCGAGCGTCACGCACTCACGCGTTTCAAATTCATCTTCTAGAACCTCAAGCGTTCCATTTTGTGCATCAAGCCGCACGCGATCCCCGTCACGCAAGCGTGCGAGCGGCCCGCCATTCGCGGCCTCTGGGCTGATGTGAATGGCGGCAGGTACCTTGCCCGATGCGCCTGACATGCGCCCGTCTGTGACCAAAGCCACCTTTAATCCCCGGTCTTGCAGAACGGATAAAATCGGGGTCAAGCCGTGCAGTTCAGGCATTCCGTTCGCAGAGGGTCCTTGGAACCGGACCGCGACAATGGTGTCGGATGTAAATTCGCCTGCTTGGAACGCGGCTTTGACATCGGCTTGGGTGTGGAAGACGCGAACAGGGGCTTCGATCACCTGACGCTCTGGTGGGACCGCAGAAATTTTAATCACACCGGTGCCCAAATTGCCCGACAGATGCCGAAGGCCGCCTGTTTTTTGGAAGGGGTCCGACACGGGACGCACGATTTTATCGTTCAACGTGGTCTTTGTTCCCGCGACAAATGTCAGTTCGCCGTCAATCAGCTTGGGTTCTGTGCGATAAGCATCCAATCCATCCCCAACGATGGTTTTGACCTCATCATGCAGCAATCCTGCATCCAGCAATTCGCCCATCATATACCCAAGACCACCGGCCGCGTGAAAATGGTTCACATCTGCCAAACCGTTTGGATAAACCTTTGCCATCAAGGGCACGACAGATGACAGTTCATCAAAATCTTCGAGCTCAAGGATAACGCCAGCCGCACGTGCCATTGCAGGCAGGTGCAGCACCAAGTTCGTGGATCCCCCCGTTGCCATCAGACCCACCAAGCCGTTTACAAACGCCTTGGCATCCAAAATGTCGTACGCAGGGCGGAATTCATTTCCCAGCGCCGTAATTTCCAGCGCGCGTTTTACACCGTGCTCTGTCAGCGCGTCGCGCAATGGCGTGTTCGGATTGATGAACGATGACCCAGGCAGGTGTAACCCCATAAATTCCATCAACATCTGGTTTGTGTTGGCCGTGCCATAAAAGGTGCAGGTGCCAGGGGCATGATAGCTGGACATTTCTGCAGCCATCAAAGCATCGCGATCACATTCACCTGTCGCGAATTTTTGGCGCACTTTTGCCTTTTCATCATTCGGAATGCCCGACGGCATTGGGCCTGCAGGCAAAAAGATCGCGGGGATAAATCCAAATGTTGCCGCCGCAATGATCAGACCCGGAACAATCTTGTCACACACACCCAAATACAGCGCGGAATCGAATGTGTTGTGCGAAAGCGCGATCGCCGCGGACAATGCGATGGTATCGCGCGAAAACAGCGACAATTCCATGCCAGGTTGGCCTTGGGTGACGCCATCACACATGGCGGGCACACCGCCTGCCACTTGGGCGGTGCCACCATGTTTGCGGGCAACATCACGGATGAGCGCGGGATAGGTTTCATAGGGCTGATGCGCGGACAGCATGTCATTATATGCCGTCACGATCCCCACATTTGGTGCCCGCGTCGCTGCCAATGCATCTTTGTCCGTGCCCATCGCAGCATAGGCATGCGCTTGGTTCCCACATGTCAAATGCGCACGGCGCGGTCCTGCCTCGACGGCTTTTCGCATTTTGTCCAAATACTGGCCACGAGCAGCGTCAGACCGTTGAATAATCCGATCAGTCACGCGGGTAAGTGTTGGATGTAATGGCATTCCTGTCCCTTTGCATTTGTGTATGTTAGCGCTAACGATACGGCGTTTACCCCAGTTTTTTTCGTGACGCAAGACATTCTTTCGCTAATCTTGAATGCTGCACGCATTCCTCTCTTTTCAACGACACAAATTGGACGTATTGCACTGGCATGACACAGACATCTCAGCATCCCATCGTACGCTTGCGCCCGAACGCCGCCGCCAAAGCCATTCGCCACGGGTTTCCGTGGGTTTATGACAATGAAATGGTCTTGGATCGGCGTACCAAAAAGCTTGACCTCGGAACCATAGCGGTTCTTGAGGACGCAGATCGCACACCTATTGCATTGGTCGCGACCAATCCAAATTCGAAAATTTTTGCCCGCGTGCTCGATTTTGATCTATCCGCACAAATCGATCAGGATTGGATGGAAGCACGCCTGCGCACGGCCTTGTCCCTGCGGGAACGTCTGTTCGATGCGCCTTTCTATCGTTTGACCCATGCCGAAGCCGATGGCTTTCCCGGTGTGATTATTGATCGCTTTGGCGATGTCGCGGTGATCCAACCGAATGCCGCATGGGCAGAGGTCATGATCGACACATTGGTGAAAGCCCTTGTTGCCGTTACCGGCGTTCAAACAGTGATCAAGAACGCGTCGGGGCGTGCACGCACGCTTGAGGGATTAGATGACGAAACCTCCGTTTTGATCGGAACGATGCCTGATGCTCCGATCCCTGTCACAATGAACGGTGCAATTTACATGGCAGATGTGGCGGGGGGGCAGAAAACGGGTTTGTTTTTTGATCAACGGCCAAACCATGCTTTGACCGCAAAAGTGTCCAAAGGCGCCCGCGTTTTGGATGTGTTTTCGCATGTGGGTGGGTTTTCACTGGCTGCACTTGCGGGGGGCGCTCAGTCTGCGATTGCGGTTGATGGGTCCGCCGCCGCGCTTGAACTTGCCGCCCAAGGTGCCGAACGGCTGGGCGTGGCAGATCGGTTTGAGACGCGCAAAGGTGATGCATTCGATGTGCTGACCGCTTTGGGTGAAGAAGGGGCGCAGTTTGACGTCGTTATCTGTGATCCACCTGCATTTGCGTCATCAAAACAAGCACTCGAAGCAGGCTTGCGTGCCTATGAACGCATTGCACGGCTTGCGGCGGCGTTGGTTGTCGATGGTGGTGTTTTGGTACTTTGTTCATGTTCCCATGCTGCAGATCTGACAAAATTCCGCACCGCCTGTACCCGCGGCATTGGGCGCGCGGGGCGACAAACTGCGCTGTTTTACACAGGGTTTGCAGGACCTGATCACCCGCTTCATCCGCAGCTCGCCGAGAGCGGATATTTGAAATCGCTCTTCTTCCGTTTATGAAGCTGCTCTTTGATACATGTGTGCTTTACCCCACAGTGATGCGTGCGGCCCTGATGGGCGCGTGCAAGGTGATGGGGTGGCGCCCCATGTGGTCAGACCGGATCTTGGAGGAATGGGCCAGATCGGCCCGCAAACTTGGGCCCTTGGGCGAAGACCACGCCCGTGCAGAAATCGCCTTGCTTCAACGAGATTGGCCACAGGCCTGTATTTCATATCCCGACGGGTTAGAGGCGCGCTTGTATCTTCCCGATCCGGCAGACCGCCATGTTCTTGCCGCGGCAATTTCGGGGTCTGCAGATAAGATTGTAACCCTCAATAACAAAGACTTTCCCAAAAATACACTTTGGGAAGAGGGCGTTGATCGTATTGATCCTGATCGCTTGTTGTTTGACGCGGTCATGGAAAATCATACAGGTATGAGACAGATCGCAGATCTCATTTTGTCTGAGGCAAATCAAATGTCCCACGACACGTGGACCCACAGATCCCTTTTCAAAAAAGCACGTTTGCCCAAATTTGCAAAAGCAATCTCGGATTGAGATCGCGGAAGCCTCCGGCGGGGATATTTTCTTGACAGAAAATGAACCAGTGTCATTTTCTGTCTTCAAATATCTTCGGGGGTGAATTGTCCAACGGACAAGAGGGGGCAGAAAGCCCCCTTGGATCGTTACGTGCGCAAGATTGAGCGACCTGCATAGAGGGCGGTTTCGCCCAATTGTTCTTCGATGCGGATCAGTTGGTTGTATTTGGCCAACCGATCAGAGCGTGCGAGCGATCCTGTTTTGATCTGCCCACAATTTGTCGCAACTGCCAGATCCGCGATGGTTGCGTCTTCTGTTTCGCCTGATCTGTGCGACATGACGTTGGTGTAGCGTGCGCGATGGGCAATTTCAACGGCGCGCATTGTTTCAGAGAGTGAGCCGATTTGGTTCACTTTGACCAGCATCGAGTTTGCACAGCCTTTGGCGATGCCGTCAGACAAGCGGGCAGGGTTTGTCACAAACAAATCGTCACCGACCAATTGAACACGTCCACCAAGCGCATCTGTGAGCGCTTTCCAGCCCTCCCAATCATCCTCTGCCATGCCATCTTCGATCGAAATGATCGGATAATCATTCACAAGCGCCGCCAAATATTCCACATTTTCAGCAGAAGTCAGCGATTTGCCTTCGCCCTTTAATTCATATTTGCCATTGCGGTAATATTCTGTTGAGGCGCAATCAAGTGCAAGATAGATATCTTCGCCGGGAATATAGCCTGCCTTTTCGATGGATTTCAAAATGAAATCAAGTGCATCGCGGGTAGAGCTTAGGTTCGGGGCAAAGCCACCTTCGTCGCCGATACCGGTGGATAGGCCAGCAGCTGACAGTTCTTTTTTCAGCGTGTGAAACACTTCTGAACCCATGCGGACCGCATCGCGAATGTTAGTTGCGGATACGGGCATGATCATGAATTCTTGGATATCAATTGGGTTATCTGCGTGCTCGCCCCCGTTGATGATATTCATCATAGGCACGGGCAAAACGCGTGCGGATGTCCCGCCGACATAGCGATAGAGCGGTTGACCTGTGAACTCTGCCGCTGCTTTGGCAACCGCAAGCGACACGCCCAAGATTGCATTGGCACCTAGGCGGCCTTTGTTGGGCGTGCCGTCCAATTCGATCATTGCTGCGTCGATTGCTTCTTGTTCTGTGGCGTCAAACCCAACCAAGGCATCTGCGATTTCACCGTTCACGGCGGCCACTGCCTCCAAGACACCTTTGCCCATGTAGCGTGATTTATCGCCATCGCGTTTTTCAACGGCTTCATGTGCACCTGTTGACGCGCCTGACGGCACCGCTGCGCGGCCCAATGTGCCATCTTCCAAGGTGACGTCAACTTCGACAGTTGGATTGCCGCGGCTGTCTAAAATTTCGCGTGCGTGGATATCAATAATCGTGCTCATTTCTGGCCTTTTAACGTTAGGGATGATTTTCATCCGCCCTTTATCATGGCTCAGATCAAATGAAAATGATTTTGTTACCGCTAACAGTCATGTTTGCGCAACCTGTTTGCGGAAACAGGGATTATTGTGGTGCAGGGTGCACACGATTTTCGCGCCAAAAAGTATAAAGACCCGACCCGATCACCAAAACGATACCAAAGACCGTAATCGTATCAAGCCGTTCGCCCAAGAATGTCATGGCAAGGATCAGTGCGAAAATCAGCCGTGAATACCGAAACGGTGCCACAACGGATGCCGCACCAATGCGGGTTGAGATCACGATGCAGAAATACGCAAACGTGGCAAATAGGATTGCAAAGCCGAACCACATCGCCTGTTGAGTTGTCAGCGGGACCAAAGTTGCATCAAACGAGAGCGAAATCACACCCGCTAAACCAAAGGCCAAAAAGGCGTAGACGGATAATGTAATCGAGGGCAGGTCCACCTGCATTTGCCGGGTGGCAAGGTCGCGAACGGTTAGACACACCACCATGACCAAGGCCAATATCGCGCCAATTTGGATACCGTCAGCGGTGGGCCGGATAATGATCATCACACCGATAAAGCCCACGATAATCGCGCTCCAGCGGCGGATGCCAACAGGTTCTTTGAGAGCGATGGCCGCCCCCGCGGTCACGGTCAGCGGGATGACTTGGACGATTGAGCTGAGCAAGGTCAACGGAAGCAAAACCAATGCCCAAACAAAGAAAATCGAGCCAAACAAATCTGCCAAAGTACGAATGATCACATGCCTATTCCACAGCTTTGCCGTGAATATGGGCGATCCTGTGACAAGGGCCGCCACAATCATGACCGCCATACCGCCAAAACCCGTGATCAACATGATTTGCGCCGCCGGAACATCGACCGAGAGATATTTCAAAAACAGGTCTTCAATCGCGAAGCCTGCCATCGCAACGACCATAAGAACGATACCGCGCAGATTTGCGTTTTGCATGAGATAAATCCATTCAATCTAGGATAACGCTATGTCGTGTAATCGCTGCAGGGTCAATTGGCGAAAGTCGTGTTGGTATAAAAGTTCTGGTTCACACCCAACACGCGTTGAAAACGGCGCAGCTGTTAGATCCTATGCAAGAACGGGAACGGGTGGTTTCAACGCACAGTCTTCAATCATGTACATTGACTGCAACAGCCGGGACCGCGCGTTTGATTATCATGACCGTGAGGGATGCCAAAGGCGACACATCCGAAACTTAAATCACAGAAGACGAATGATTTGGGACAGAGTTCGGTTGTCGGTCCGCAGGTGGCGAGTAAGGCGTCGTAAAAAATGATAGATCTCAGGCTTGACCTTGGGTGCGTCTTCCTATCCAGATGCGCGTCATGAGCACACGGTCAAATATTGATAAACGCGGCGCAATGATCCTGATTGGATTTACTTTGTTGCTTGCGGTGAACCAAGTGGTGATCAAAATCACCAACACAGAAATCCAACCCGTTTTTCAAGCGGGGCTGAGATCGTTTTTTGCGATCTTTCCCTTGGTCATTTGGATGAAATGGTCGGGTATCGATATCATGACGTCGCGCAAAAACTATCTGGCCAGTGTGTTGATTGGTCTTTTGTTTGCGGCAGAATTTATTTGTCTGTATCTGGCGCTGGATTTGACGACGGTCGGGCGGGTGAGCATTTTGTTTTATTCAATGCCCATCTGGTTGGCGATTGTCGCGCATTTTGTGTTGCCGAATGAGCGTTTGTATGGTGCGCGCGTCTTTGGGCTTTTGCTGGCGATACTTGGGGTTGCTTGGGCGGTATTTGACCGTGACCCGACACGCACGCCATCGTTGGTTGGGGATGTCTTGGCGTTGGGTGCGGGGTTTGCATGGGCAGGAATTGCCTTGACCGTGCGTTTGTCGCGCCTGTCAAGCGAGCGCCCCGAAACTCAGCTTTTGGCGCAACTTTTGGTATCCACGCCGATATTGCTTGGGATCGGGGCGTTGAGCGGTTCGCCAATCCGCGATTTGACGCTGTTGGGGGTTGCAGGGATGACGTTTCAAACCCTTGCGATTGCATTTTTTGGGTATTTGTTGTGGTTCAAATTGGTGGCAAAATATTCCGCATCTGGGGTTGCGTCGTTCAGCTTTTTGTCGCCCATCTTTAGCGTTATGATGGGGGCGTTGATTTTGGGCGAGGCGCTGCATTTTGAAATCATCATGGCCTTGGGGTTGGTTGCGGTGGGATTGGTGTTTATCAACCGCAAACAGCATCGAAGCGGATTGACGTAAGGGCGATGATTTTGGGGCTTTGCCCCCTTGGGCCAAAGGCCCAATTCCCCCAGGATATTTGACGACAGAAAATGTGATGCGCTGGTCTGAAATTCTGAGATTGGGGCGCGACAATACTTCACCATTTTTTGAATGGTGGCTTTAGGAAAATCGGATATAAGAACAGCATGATAACAGAACTTGGACATTTCGCGTTAATCCTTGCCTTTTTGGTGGCCTGCGTTCAGGCGGTCGCCCCATTGGTCGGAGCGCAGAGCAATCGTTACGGCCTTATGGCCTTGGCAATCCCTGCCGCGACCGCACAGGTCGTGTTGCTTGCCGCGTCCTTTGCGGCGCTTACCTATGCGTTTGTGACATCAGATTTCAGCGTGAGGCTGGTTGTGTTGAACTCGCATTCGCTAAAGCCAATGATATACAAAGTATCGGGGGTTTGGGGAAACCACGAAGGATCCATGTTGTTATGGGTTTTGATCCTTGCGCTTTTTGGTGCGACGGCTGCGTGGTTTGGTCAAAACCTTCCGATGAAGTTGAAAGCACGCGTGATTGGCGTTCAAGGCCTGTTGGGTGTGGCGTTTTTGGCGTTTATCTTGTTCACATCGAACCCGTTTTTGCGCATGGAAATACCGCCCTTTGATGGTCAGGATTTGAACCCGTTGTTGCAAGACCCGGGCTTGGCCTTTCATCCGCCGTTTTTGTATTTGGGTTATGTTGGATTATCGATGTCGTTTTCCTTTGCGGTTGCCGCATTGCTAGAGGGGCGCATCGATGCCGCATGGGCGCGTTGGGTGCGGCCATGGACCTTGGCTGCGTGGATGTTTTTGACTGTCGGGATCGCATTGGGATCGTGGTGGGCCTATTACGAATTGGGTTGGGGCGGCTTTTGGTTCTGGGATCCGGTTGAGAATGCGTCTTTTATGCCGTGGCTTTTTGCAGCAGCCTTGTTGCACTCTGCGATTGTGGTTGAAAAGCGCGAAAGCCTGAAAAGCTGGACCATATTGTTGGCGATCTTGGCCTTTGGGTATTCTTTGCTTGGGACATTTATTGTGCGATCCGGTGTCATCACCTCGGTGCATGCCTTTGCCAATGACCCAGAGCGCGGTGTGTTCATTCTGGCGATTTTTGTCATCTTTGTCGGCGGCGCATTGACGTTGTTTGCAGCGCGCGCAAGCGCGATGGAAGCACGCGGTGTCTTTTCCTTTGTCAGTCGCGAAAGCGCGTTGGTTGCCAATAACATATTGTTGGCGGTGTCGTCCTTTGTGGTGTTCATCGGAACCATCTGGCCGTTGATTGCCGAATTGTTTTTTGATCGCAAACTGTCGGTCGGCGCCCCGTTTTTTAACGCGGCCTTTACGCCATTTATGATCGTTTTGGGGCTTTTATTGCCGATAGGTGCCATGATCCCGTGGAAACGGGGGCAGGTATTGCGTACGGTTGCACGCCTGAAATGGGCGTTTGTTTTGGCGGTTGCCTTGGCGGGATTGGTGTGGTCGATGCAGACAGGCAAATCCTTGCAAGGTCCCATCGGATTGTTTTTGGGGGCGTGGTTGGTTTTTGGCGGTGTTGTGGATTTGATCACACGGCTGGGCAAAAACCGTGACCTAAGCCGTTTGTTCCGTCTGCCGCGTGCAGATTGGGGCAAGTTCTTGGCCCACAGTGGGTTGGGGATCACCATGTTTGGCGTGGCGGGTTTGATGGCTTGGGATCAAGAGGATATTCGCGTGGTGCCCATTGGGGGATCTTGGGAAATCGCACCTTATGAATTCACGCTGGATGCGGTCGATACGGTTCAGGGGCCCAATTATGTGTCGACAATGGGAACGGTGACGGTCACGGAAAACGGGGTGCCCTATGCGACGATTTTCCCTGAAAAACGCAACTATCCTGTGGCGCGTATGCCCACCACCGAGGCCGCGATCGATTATCATTTCTTGCGCGATCTTTATGTGGTGATTGGTGATCCTCAGGATGAAGGCGGTTATGCGATGCGCACCTATATCAAGCCGCTGGCGAATTGGATTTGGGCAGGGTCAATTTTGATGGCCTTGGGCGGATTGGTCAGCTTGTCAGATCGTCGGTTCAGATTGGCCGCCGGCGCTCGCAAAGCCCCGATTGAGGGAACCCCAGCGGAATGAAACGGATTTACATAATATTGTGCGCCGTTTTGGTTGCAACGGGGGCCTTTGCGGTTCAGCCCGATGAAATCTTGGCCGATCCCGCGTTAGAAACACGCGCGCGGGAAATTTCAAAAGATTTGCGCTGTTTGGTGTGTCAAAACGAAAGCATTGACGACAGTAACGCGAGCCTTGCCCGAGATTTGCGGTTGATTGTTCGCGAACGCCTTGTTGCAGGGGATAGTGACCAAGAGGTCAAGGATTTCATCGTGGATCGTTATGGTGAATTCGCCCTTCTGCGGCCCAAGACTTCGGGGGCAAACGCGATTTTGTGGTGGTCGGGTCCGTTGGCATTTTTGATCGCGCTGATTATGGGGGCCCTCTATATTCGCAGCCGCTCAAAAGTTGTGGAAACGCCTGTTGATACCCTGAATGATGATGAGCAAAAGCGGCTCAACGCGATTTTGGGCAAAGACTGACGTTGTGTCGCCATTGAACTTGGCCGCAGATCCCGTCATGGTGTGGCCAAGTTAAAAGGAAATGCGCACATGCAATACGATTCAATAAACGTTACGCTGGAACATGATATCGCGGTTATCACACTGAACCGTCCTGATGTGATGAATGCGTTGAATGCACAAATGCGTGCAGAGATTACAAATGCAGTTCACGAAATGGGCAAGAAAGCCCGTGTTGTTGTTTTGACAGGTGTGGGCCGTGCGTTTTGTTCGGGCCAAGATTTGGGCGATAGCACCGCTATTTCAAAAATCGATTTGGAACGCACATTGCGCGACGAATACGAACCCATGCTGCAATCGATTGTGACCTGTCCTGTGCCGACCATTACTGCCCTGAACGGCGTGGCCGCAGGGGCGGGCGCGAACCTTGCCTTGGCGGCAGATGTGGTGATTGCGGCCAAAAGCGCCTATTTTAGTCAGGCCTTTACTAAAATCGGATTGATGCCCGACGCGGGCGGCACATATATTTTGCCGCGTGCGATGGGGGCGGCCAAAGCGATGGGGGCCGCGCTTTTTGCCGATAAGATCAGCGCACAACAAGCGGATGATTGGGGTATGATCTGGGAAGCGGTGGATGACACCGTTTTTGCCGATCATTGGATGGCGCGCGCCAAACATCTGGCAAACGGTCCGACGGTCGCCTATGCCAATATCAAACAAGCGTTGCGCCAGACATGGCAAAACACATTGGCGCAGCAGCTCGAAGTCGAAGCCCGCCTGCAAAAGGATTGCGGCAATACGCGCGACTTCCAAGAGGGTGTGTTAGCGTTTTTGGAAAAGCGACCCGCAAAATTTGAGGGCCGCTAGTCGACGCGACATTTAAACGAAAAACGCGCCCAGATTATCCTGGGCGCGTTTTTAATTATCTGTTTTCGATGTCTGTGTAATCGCGGGTTGTTTCGCCCAGATACAGCTGACGCGGGCGGCCGATTTTCATTTGCGGATCGCCGATCATTTCTTTCCACTGCGAAATCCAGCCAACTGTGCGGGACAGGGCAAAGATCGGTGTGAACATGGATGTCGGGAAACCGATCGCTTCAAGAATGATACCCGAATAGAAATCGACGTTCGGGAACAATTTCTTTTCGATAAAGTAAGGATCGTTCAGCGCCACTTTTTCCAATTCTTTTGCGACTTGCAGCAGTGGGTTGTTTTCAACGCCCAACAACTCAAGAACTTCATCAGCGGATTGTTTCAGAACACGTGCACGTGGGTCGGTGTTTTTGTAAACGCGGTGACCAAAGCCCATCAAACGGAAAGGATCGTTTTTGTCCTTGGCACGTGCGATGAATTCAGGGATCCGGTCCACTGAGCCAATCTCGCGCAGCATTTCCAAACAGGCTTGGTTCGCGCCGCCATGGGCAGGGCCCCACAAACATGCAATGCCCGCGGCAATACACGCAAATGGGTTCGCGCCAGAGCTGGATGCCAAGCGCACAGTTGATGTGGATGCGTTTTGTTCGTGATCCGCATGCAGCGTAAAGATGCGGTCCATCGCACGCGCAACGATTGGGTTCACGTTATATTGTTCGGCAGGGACCGAAAAACACATGTGCAAGAAGTTTGCAGCATAGTCCAAATCATTGCGCGGGTACACAAATGGCTGACCGATTGAATACTTATACGCCATCGCCGCGATTGTCGGGATCTTTGCGATCAATCGGATGGCCGCCACTTCACGGTGATGCGCGTCATTGACGTCAGTACTGTCGTGATAGAATGCAGACATCGCGCCTACAACGCCGACCAATGTCGCCATCGGATGGCTGTCACGACGGAACCCGCGGAAGAAATAATGCATTTGTTCATGCACCATTGTGTGGCGGGTCACGAGCAATTCAAACGCTTCGAGCTCTGTCGCATTTGGCAATTCGCCGTATAGAAGCAAATAGCAAACTTCTAGGTAATGGGATTTCTCGGCCAGCTGATCAATCGGATAGCCGCGGTGCAACAATTCGCCTTTGTCGCCATCGATGAATGTAATCGTGCTGTCGCAGCTTGCTGTCGACGTAAAACCGGGATCATAGGTGAAAACACCGGCTTGCGCATACAATTTACGAATATCAATGACGTCCGGGCCAGCAGTCGGTGAAAAGATAGGCAGTTCATAAGATTGCCCCTCTATGTTCAACGTTGCTTTCTTGGTCGATTCGGCCATAGTTTTCCCTTTCTCAAAAATGTCTGTCACCAGACACAGGTTACGGCGGCTCCTATGCTAACGTCGAATTCTATGCCGACTTTAGTCTTTGCATTGTGCCATCGCTTCGTTCAGTCGCGCGATCGTTTCATCGCGCCCCAGAACCAACATCATATCAAACACACTTGGCGTCACTGAGCGCCCCGCAAGTGCCGCGCGCAATGGGCCCGCCAGTTTTCCAAAATTGACACCATGGGATTCGGCAACCCGATTTCCAATCGCCTCAAGTTCGTCTCGCGACCAAGTAGCATTTTGCAACTGCGGCGTCAATGATTTCAGTATACCGTGGGATACTGCGTTCAGGTTTTTTGCCGCTTTCTCGTCGATATCTAACGGGCGATCCGTTAAAATAAAGTGACCTTTTTCAATAACTTCACCAAATGTTTTTGCACGATCCTTAAGGCAATAGAGCGCACGCAACAATCCTGCTGATTTTTCGGAATCAAATGCAGGTTGATCATTTTTTGCGCGATAAGCCATGATTTCATGCAGCAGCGCAGCATCTTCCGATGCCGCGATATGCTGTCCTGATAAATTTTCCAATTTCTTGAAATCAAATCGTGCCGCTGATTTCCCGATTCCCCCCAAATCGAACCAGTCTTTGGCTTGGGAATCGGTGAAAAATTCGTCGTCCCCGTGGCTCCAGCCCAAACGGGCCAAATAATTGCGCATGGCGGCCGCAGGGTAGCCCAAGGCCTGATAGTCTTCGACGGACGTCGCGCCGTGACGCTTGGACAGTTTTTTGCCGTCTTCACCATGGATCAATGGAATATGCGCGTAAACGGGCAGGGGCCAGTCCATCGCGGAATAGATCATCATCTGGCGCGCGGCATTATTCAGGTGGTCGTCGCCACGAATAACATGGGTCACACCCATATCATGGTCATCAACCACAACTGCCAACATATAGACGGGGGTACCATCAGAGCGCAGCAAAACCATGTCATCCAGTTGATCATTGCGAATGGTGACATCGCCTTGCACCTGATCCTTGATCACGGTGACGCCGTCAATGGGTGATTTTATCCGCACGACATAGGGCGCGTCTGGATGTGTTGCGGGATCGGCATCGCGCCACGGGCTTTGGAAAAGGGTTGATTTACCTTCGGCGCGCGCGGCATCACGAAACGCTTGGATTTCGTCTTGGGTTGAAAAACATTTGTAAGCTTTGCCTTTGGCCAACAAGTCATGGGCAACCTCGGCGTGACGGGCTGCGTTTTCAAATTGACTGACAGGGTCACCATCAAAATCCAAACCCAACCACTCCATACCACGCAAAATGGCATCCGTGGCCTCGGGGGTGGATCGTTCACGATCCGTATCTTCGATCCGCATCAGGAATTTTCCGCCACGTCCGCGTGCATAGAGCCAATTGAACAAAGCGGTGCGCGCGGTTCCGATATGCATATATCCGGTGGGGGATGGGGCGATACGAGTGACGACCTGCGACATGGTGGTAACCTTTTGGTAAGTGTTTGCATTCTATCTTGGCCCCTGTCTAGCGAGTGTCACATACAAGGACAAGCATGCACAGCGGCCTGCGCATTATATTTCACGAAGTCGCCGCGCAACGGTCCTATTTGTTTCATTGGGCTCCGGTCTTTATCGCCGTGGGAGTGTGGGTCGCGTTTACCTATGGATGGGGAATTGGTGCGGTTTGTGTGTTTGTCGCGCTTTGCGTGATTGGTATCTATATCGCAGCCATCGGGTTTGTTGACAGTCAAGCGTTGCCTATCTTGGTCATTGTGACATGCGTCGCATTAGGGGCGGGGGCAGCCATATATCGCAGCTATGCGGTCTGGGGGCCAAGCCTGAGTTATCCCTATTCTGGGGATCTGATCGGGCGGGTGGTTTTGGTTGACCGATCCGCTGGGGATAACATGCGCCTTACCTTGGATCAGGTGTCGCTTGGCCCGATTCCAAACCACAAACTGCCACGGCGGGTGCGTGTGTCATTCGCACCGGAAACTGTCGATGCTATGCCAAATGTTGGGGATAGAATACGCACGACGGCCTATGTCTCTGCCCCTCAAGGTCCGGTTGAACCCGGCGGGTTTGACTTTCGGCGGCATGCCTATTTTCTGTCACTTGGTGCCATCGGATACGGGCGAAAAGGTTTTGACATCATCGAACACGCCACACCCAAGGGGACGGATTTGATGTTTGCACGGATGCAGGCCAAAGTATCCGCGCTTGTTGATCGATCCGTCTCGACAACCACCCAAGGTGTTGCGCGCGCCATCATTGCGGGGGACCGTTATGGCGTGACCCAGGATCAAATGGAGCATTTGCGACGTTCAAATCTGGCCCATCTCTTGGCAATCTCTGGGCTGCATATGGGATTGTTGACGGGGTTGGTGTTTTTTGGGGTGCGTGTTCTTTTGGTTTTGCTGCCATGGTCGTGGATTTCGCTGCATGCAAAATCGGTCGCAGCCTGTGCTGCAATTGTGGTTGGTGCGCTGTATCTTGGGATGTCGGGCAGCAATATTGCCACACAGCGGGCCTTTGTCATGATCTCTGCATTTTATGGCGCTGCGATCTTAAATCGCCAAGTCATGAGCTATCGCGCCTTGGCTATGGCTGCGATGTTTATCCTTGTTTTGCGGCCCGAGGCATTGTTTTCCCCCGGTTTTCAAATGTCTTTCGCGGCAACAACCGCCCTGGTCTTTGTTTTTCAAACGGTGATCGTGCCGCGCACATCGGGTCGTGTATTGTCCGCAGTGGTTGGTGTGTTTTTGTCGTCTTTTGTTGCGGGCTTGGCCACGGCGCCCATTGCGGCGATCCATTTTAACCAAATCAGCCATGTCGGGTTCTTTGCAAATCTTGTTGCGGTTCCGGTGATGTCTGCGGTTGTCGCACCCTCGGCCGTTGTTGGGATGATCCTTGCGCCCGTTGGTGGCGAAGCGATTGGGTTTTTGGGCGTCGAATGGGGGTTGCGGTGGATTTTATACGTCGCAGAGGTGGCGTCAAATCTACCCTATGCGGTTTCCTATACTGTGACGCCCGCGTGGTGGGGATTGCCAATCATGTCGATCGGGGCCTTGATGTGCGTGCTGTGGCACGGACGGGGTGGCCGTTTGATCGGGGTCCTGTTTATGGGGGCGGCATTGCTGGCCTGGGCGGGGGCTGATCGTGCTGATGTTCTTATTTCGCGCGAAGGTCGCCTGATCGGGGCGATGACACCTTATGGGCGGGCCTTGTCCAAGGATCGCGGGGACCAGTTCACCGCCGACATTTGGATGGAAAATGATGGGGTACGATTGGACCGAAAAACCGCGCATGGATTGTGGGGGTCTCACGTAACGGGGGTGCAGCATTACTGGTCAAAACGTGACATCGGGCGGGATGTGACCTGTAAAGCGCAAGACGTGGTGGTGTCGGCGGTCGATATCAACATTCATGGGCCGTGCACCCAAATAACACCAAGGATGATTGAACGTCGCGGCGCAATTGCCATTTGGCGTGACCAAGAGGGTCAGATAACAGATTTACGCGGATCGGATGATGTAAAGCCGCATTTTATGTGGCGGCACACTGTGCCGCCATTTGATTGGATCGGTGGATCAATAGGTTCGGATTAACCCGACCAAGCGCCCTTGGACGCGCACCTGATCTTGCGCCAACATCCGCGTTTCATAGGCGGGGTTTGCCGCCTCAAGCGCGATCATGTTGCCACGATGAAAGAACCGCTTGAGCGTGGCTTCGCTATCTTCGACAAGAGCGACGACAATATCGCCGTTGGTTGCGGTTTTCGTTTCGCGGATGACAACGATATCGCCATCATTGATGCCGGCCTCAATCATTGAATCGCCTTTCACTTCCAACGCGTAATGATCGCCCCCTTGACGTAGCATCTGTCCAGGTACCGCGACATTGTGGGATACATGGCTGATCGCTTCGATGGGAACACCGGCCGCGATACGGCCCATGACCGGAATTTCCATGGCGTGCACCGCTTCGATTGGGGTGGCTGCGGCGGGGCGACTGTCGGGTTTTCCACCATCAATTACCCGAGGTTTGAATTCAGGATCGCCGCCCAAGCTTTCGGGCAGGCGGACGATTTCAATGGCGCGCGCACGATGGGCCAAGCGGCGCAAAAATCCGCGTTCTTCCAATGCGGTTATCAACCTATGAATGCCGGATTTTGATCGTAGATCCAACGCCTCTTTCATTTCGTCGAACGAAGGTGGAACACCATCCTTTTGAACGCGTTTGTTAATGAAATCTAATAGATCCAGCTGTTTACGGGTCAGCATTTTCGCCACCTTTCGACCATGAGTTTTATCATGTTCTATAGGTGTTCTCTTTTTGTGTCAAGTTTTGTTCTGTTACAATGTGATATATTCGACCATATCACCCGCACGCAGTGCGCCTGCGTTCGGTGGGCGCACCACCAAAGCGTTTGCAGAGGTAAGAACAGACAACAATGCGCTGTCTTGTTGATCGGCCAAGGTCACCTGTGCCCCAGACACGCTTGCGCGCATATAATGTTCGCGTGGGCCATTCGCAGGGATATCATGGGTCAAGGCCGCGCGATGTCGCTGTGCCGCCATGGCTGGCAGCCCCATCATCGCGCGCAACATCGGTACCAAAAAGATGACCCCGCACACCATTGCCGATACGGGATTTCCGGGCAGGCCAACCATGGCGGCATTTCCCATTTTGCCAGCCATCAGCGGTTTGCCCGGACGCATTGCAACTTTGTAAAAGCTTTGCTCGACGCCACGTGCGGCCGCGACCCGCGCAACCAGATCATGATCCCCGACAGAGGCACCGCCTATGGTGACGATCACGTCGGCATCAACCGCCATGTCAAACGCAGTGTTCAGTGATGCGATATTGTCGCGCGCAATCGGCAGAATACGTGCACTGGCGCCTGCGTCTTCGATCAATGCAGCAAGGCCAAATGTGTTGGATGCAATGATTTGATCGTCGCTGGGTGTTTCGCCCGGAAACACCAATTCATCACCTGTTGAAATCAGGGCAACGCTGGGTTTGCGCGCGACATTCACACGATCAATGTTCATGGCCGCCAACAGCGCAATGTCCTTTGGGCCCAAACGACGGGGGGCAGAAACCATTTGACCACGGTGAAAATCAGCCCCTTGTTTTCGCGTGTTGTGACCAGATCCGAGCGCATCTGTGATGGTGATGTGATCGCCTATGCGATCAACATCTTCTTGGATCACGACGAAATCACAGTCGGTAGGCACGGGCGCACCTGTAAAGATCCGCACCGCTTCGCCCGATTTCACCGCCCCGTCAAAGCGATGTCCTGCTGCGGCTTCACCAATCACGGTTAGTCGGTTGCCGACCACGGCGTCTGCGGATCGCATCGCGTAGCCATCCATTGCAGACGAGGTAAAGGGCGGCTGATCACGCTCTGCCTGCACTGGCGAGACCATGACGCGGCCATTTGCACGTGACAAAGGCACAGTTTCATGTGCTATTGGAGTTGCCAGTTCAAACAGGCGTGACAAGGCGTCGGATACGGAAATCATTCTGCCTCGTACCGTCCAGATTTTCCGCCGTCTTTTAACACCACGCGGATTGCGCCGATTTCCATCGATTTATCAACGGCTTTTGACATGTCATAAACGGTCAGCGCTGCGGTTGAAACAGCGGTCAATGCTTCCATCTCGACGCCTGTTTGGCCTGTTGTTTTCACGGTGGCTTCGATTTGTACACCGGGAAGATCGGGATCAAGCGTGAGTTCAACCGCAACTTTGGTCACCGGAAGCGGGTGGCACAACGGAATGAGGTCTGGGGTTTTCTTGGCCCCCATAATCCCCGCAAGCCGTGCAACACCCAGTACATCACCTTTTTTGGCGCGACCTTCTGAAATAATATCAAAGGTTTGTTGCGCCATTTTGATGTGACCGCGAGCAGTCGCAACGCGTGATGTGATGGCCTTGTCCGACACATCGACCATATGCGCGTCACCTTTGGTGTCAAAATGCGTCAGACCCGTCATCACATCGCCCCCGTCAACGGATTTGCCAAAATGCTGCGTGTGGCTGCTTCTACATCGTCTTGCCGCATCAAGCTTTCGCCAATCAAGAAACACCGTGCGCCATATTGCGCCATATCGGACAGATCTTTGGGAGTGAACAATCCACTTTCAGATACCAACAACCGATCTGCAGGGACGCGGCGCGACAAGGTGCGCGTGGTGTCCAGTGTTGTTTCAAAGGTTTTCAAATTCCGGTTGTTGATCCCCAACAAGGGCGATTTCAGGTTGATCGCACGGTCCAATTCGTCGCCGTCATGCACCTCGATCAAAACGTCCATTCCCCATTCGAAAGCGGCTGCTTCCAATTCTGCCGCCTGTGCGTCGGATACGGACGCCATGATGATCAAAATACAATCGGCGCCCAACGCGCGGGCCTCGGCGATCTGATAGGTGTCATACATGAAATCCTTGCGCAGCGCAGGCAATGAGGTTGCCGTGCGTGCCGCGACCAAATATTCCTTGGCTCCTTGAAAACTCGGGGTGTCTGTCAGCACCGAGAGACAGGTCGCACCACCATTTTCATAGGCTTTGGCCAAGGTCGCAGGATCGAAATCAGCGCGGATCAATCCTTTGGACGGGGATGCCTTTTTGACCTCGGCGATCAGGCCATAACCTGATTTCGACGCTTGGATCAATCGATCGGCAAAGCCACGCGTTGGACCGGCCTCTTTTGCGGCGGCTTCGACGTCGGAATAGGGCACGCGCGCTTTGTCTGCGGCGACTTCTTCTAATTTATAGGCTTTGATTTTGTCTAAAACAGTGGTGGTCATGTGGCCTCCGACGTGACGCGAGCAAGGGTTGTTATGGCGGTGAGGGCGCGACCGCTGTCGATGCTGTCTTTGGCCATCTCAACACCGTCTTTCAGGGTGGTCACCTTGTCCGCGATGATTAGGGCTGCGGCGGCGTTAAACAAAACGGCGTCGCGATATGCACCTTTTTCACCGTTCATCAGCGCCATCAAGGCTTTGGTGTTGACCTCAGGCGTATCACCCAGAATGGCAGACAAGGGATGCACCGGCAGACCTGCGTCTTCGGGGTGGATTGTCATGCCGGTAATCTTGTCGCCATCCAACACCGCTACATCGGTTGTTCCGGTGATGGTGATTTCGTCTGATCCATCAGACCCATGGACCAACCAAGCCTTTTCGCTGCCCAGCATCTGAAGCGTTTCTGCCATTGGATAGATCAGGTCAGGCGCAAACGCACCGGTGAGCTGACGTTTGACCCCTGCGGGATTTGTCAATGGACCCAAGATGTTAAAGATCGTTTTGCATCCTAGTTCTTGGCGAACGGGCATCACATATTTGACCGCTGGGTGATGCATGGGGGCCATCATGAAACCGATGCCTGCCGCGGCGATGCCGCGTTCAACAGTATCTGATCCGACCATCACATTGATGCCCATCAATGACAGCGCGTCTGCGGCCCCCGATTTTGACGACAGGTTGCGATTGCCGTGTTTTGCGACAGGGACACCCGCACCCGCAACAGCGAAGGCGGTCGCGGTTGAAATGTTCAAGGTGCCAACCCCATCGCCGCCTGTGCCAACGATATCCATCGCACCATCTGGGGCAGTGACCGGCACGCATTTGTTGCGCATAACTTTTGCTGCGGCGGCATATTCGGCAACCGATTCACCGCGGGCGCGCATTGCCATCAACAAGCCGCCAATTTGTGCGGCGGTTGCTTGACCTTCAAACAAAATTTCAAAGGCCTGTTCAGCTTGGGCGCGGCTTAGCGGCCCTTCGGAGGCCGCGAAAATGATCGGTTTCATTGCATTGCTCATGCGGGTACCTTCATCATGTTCAAAAAGTTCTGCAATAGGGCATGACCATGCTCGGATGCAATGGATTCTGGGTGAAACTGAACGCCTTGGATGGGTAATTCACGGTGCTGAAGTCCCATGATCACACCGTTTTCAAGGGTTGCTGTGACTTCCAATTCATCGGGCAATGTATCGGGATCAACGACCAGCGAATGATACCGCGTGGCTTGGAACGGGCTGGGCAGGCCCGCGAACACGCCCTTGCCCTCGTGGACCATGGTGCCCATCTTGCCGTGAACGATTTCATGACAGCGCACGACATCACCACCAAACACCTGACCGATTGTTTGATGTCCCAAACACACGCCCATCAGAGGTGTTTTCGTTTCAGCCGCCGCCAGTGTCAGCGCTTTGCAAATGCCCGCTTGATCTGGGGTACCAGGTCCGGGGGATAACAAAATTCCCGCAGGGTTCATCGCCATTGCGTCTTGCACGGTGATGGCGTCGTTGCGTTTTACAACCACCTCGACCCCTAATTCGCCCACATAATGCACGAGGTTATACGTAAAGCTGTCATAGTTATCGATAAGCAGCAGCATGTTAACTTTTTCCTTGATATCGCAATCGGGGGCTAGCCCCGATCACATTGGTCGCGTTATACATGTTCAGGGATTGCATCGACCGTCAAGGGCAGGGGGTGTAATTAAGGTAAGAAAATTAACTTGATCCAAGAGGAAATAGGGTGGCACGCGGATTCTTAGGTGGATTTCTAAAGGGAACACTATTGGGTGTTGGAACCCTTGGGGTGATGTCCGTTTATTCGGGGTGGGACCCTGCAGCGCGGGGACCAGACAGCGTGGTTCTTGAGGTGCCCGTTGGATCACAGTTCAACCAATCGCGTGATGATGTGGCCGCCACCGCGCCACGCCCGATTGAAACCCCTGTTTTGCCCACCATGCCACAGGTCGTTGCCCCAAAATTAGAAGCCACAGACGCAGAGGTCGTGACAGAAGCGCCGCGCGTGCCGCAAACAAATGACATGTCCCCCGTCGCGCCGAAAAACGAAACGGCGATGATTTCGCCCGATGTTGGATTGCCGCAGCCAGAGTTGGGTGTGCAGCAACCTATTGTTCCAAATAATGATTTGCGCCCTATCGCCCCACGCGCCGAAGGTGGCGTTCCATTGACGGATGGGCCCGCACAACCCCAATTGGCCGAAGATGTCGCCGTTCCTCAAACGCCTGCCATCGCCGAAGATGCGGGTCTCTTGCCCCAAGATCCGGAACCCGCGCCATCTGTGTTCGACACCCAAGAACCGACCACATTCAAAAGCGGATCCAATGACACACGGTTGCCAACCGTGGGCGACGCGTCGTCGAATGCGGCCCCGCCAGCATTGGAAAACGCACAAAGCGCTGACATCCCACAACCCATCGGCCGCGCGATTGATCTCTATGCAAGCGCTGCCGTTGAAACCGATGGCAAACCGATGCTGTCTTTTATCGTGATGTTAGATGGCCAAGCGGATTTGGATCCTGCAATGATCCAAGCGCTTCCCTTTCCCGTGGCCTATGCCATTGATGCGCTCAGCCCGACAGCCGCCGCGAATATGCAGCTTTTGCGCGATCTCAACCAAGAGGTCATCGCGATGGTCGGTCTGCCGCTTGAGGCAAGTGCGACAGATACTGAAATCACGCTTGCCAGCGTGCTCAATCTCTTGCCCAATACCATTGCGATTATGGAACGTGACGAAGGTGCGCTTCAGGTTAGCCGCGACGCGAATGCGCATGTGCCCGAAGTCTTGGCGCGCACCGGACACGGAGTGCTGGTTTACGAAAAGGGTCTGACCTCAATTCTGCGCGCGGCAGACAAGATGAACCTGCCGTCAGCCGCGATTTACAAAGATTTGGATGGCGAAGGCCAAAACGAACGCACCATTCGTCGGTTTTTGGACGGGGCTGTGATGCGCGCGTCGAACACCAATGAAAAAGGGGCCATCGTCGTGGCGCGGTTGAAACCAGATACGATTTCCGCGCTTTTGATGTGGAGCTTTCAAGACCGCGCATCGCGCGTGGCCATTGTTCCTGTGTCACAGCGCCTAAAGGCGGAATAAACCCAAACGCGCCGCGGTTCGACCACATCCGCGCCCGAATCTTGGGCAATAAGATCCCTGTATTTTAAAACTAGGGATTTCAAATGCCAATTTTATTTGGGCTGATTGCAGCGGTGATTGCCGTATATCTTTTTGCACGACATCGTCAAAACGCGGCAGGGCGCACGCGCCCTATCCACGTCTTGGATATCAACGATGTCGCTGATACGCCCCAAAGCAGGGGCGCGGGCGACATGTGATTGTCAGGCTAATTCCCGATCTTGGCAAACAAACCTGCGTCGGCTGCTGCACGTCGAATAGCGTTCGATTTATGGACGCATTCCATATATTCGGATTGTGGATCGCTGTCATACACGATGCCCGCGCCCGCTTGGATGTATAGCTTTTCATCCTTTAAAATCGCGGTGCGCAAGGCGATGCACATATCCATGTCGCCGCCTGCGCTGAAATACCCAACGCCACCGGCATAAACGCCGCGCTTTTCGGGCTCAATCTCGTCAATGATTTCCATGGCGCGCACCTTGGGGGCGCCTGAGACGGTGCCGGCGGGCATTCCGGCAAAGAATGCAGATAACGCGTCTTGGTCATCGGCCAATTCGCCAATGACGTTCGACACGATATGCATCACATGGCTATAGCGTTCGACGATGAATTCTTCGGTCGGCTTCACGGTTCCAATTTTACAAACCCGCCCTGCATCGTTGCGCCCAAGATCCAGCAACATCAAATGTTCAGCCAGCTCTTTTTTGTCGGCCAATAGATCAAGCTCAAGCGCTTTGTCCTCTTCGGGCGTTGCACCGCGGCGGCGGGTGCCCGCGATTGGGCGAACCGTGACTTGGTTGCCAAACACGCGCACCAAGATTTCAGGGCTTGCACCAATAACTTGGAAGCCCCCGAAATTGAAATAGAACATGAACGGCGATGGATTGGTGCGCCGCAATGATCGATAGAGCGAAAATGGCGGTAGTTTGAAATCTTGGGTCCAACGTTGTGACAACACAACTTGGAAGATGTCGCCCGCGGCAATATAGTCTTTGGCCTTTGAAACCGCGTCCAAGAACCCTTGGTGTGTGAAATTCGAAACCGGTTCGGGCACATCATTTGCCGCCCCCAAATCACGTGGGTCTGTGACAGGGCGTTCCAGATCACGCACGGCATCCATCACACGCTCTGCCGCTTGGGCATAGGCGGCACGTGCCGAAACATTTTCATCATACCATACGGGCGCGACCAAGATCACCTCGCCCTTGGCGCCATCAAGAACGGCAACCACAGAAGGGCGCACAAACAATGCATCTGGCAATCCGATGGGGTCGGGGTTGATATCGGGCAGATGTTCGACATGACGGATCGTGTCATAGCCCAAATACCCAAAAACGCCTGCGGCGGCTTGGGGTAAATCATGCGGCAAATCAATGTGGCTTTCGGCCAAGAGATCGCGAAAGGCGTCAAGCGGTTTGCGATCTTGATCAACAAAAGCCTCGTCGTCAAAACGCGCCGTGCGATTGATCGAGGGCTGTTCGCCGACGCATTTCCAAATCAGATCAGGCTTGATCCCAATGATCGAATATCGGCCCCTGATTTCCCCACCCGTCACAGATTCCAAGATGAAACTGTTCTTTCGCGCACCCGCCAATTTCATCATGATTGACACAGGCGTGTCCAAATCCGCGGCAAGACGCGTATAGATGACCTGATTTTGGCCAGCGTTGTAGACCTGTTCAAAGGCAAGAAATTCAGGTGTGATCGACATTGACAGATCCTACTGGAAATTCGCGTGAACGGCGTTGATGGCCTGCTGGTTCAAACTGATGCCAGCGGATTGTTGGATCTGCGTGGCATAGACATTGAACAGATCATCCGCCAAGCTCGCGCCAAACTGTTGTTCAATATTTGCACGCAGCGCTTTGGCATCATCGCTTTCGGTGTCGCCCGTGTTGATCGCATCGACACGAACAATCACGACGCTGTCATCTTTGGTCAATGCCCGTGATGCGCCCAGTTCCAATTTGAACGCGGCATCAAGAACAGCAGCTGTTGCCAGTTGTCCAACGTCATTGCGTTTCAGATCGGTCAAGATCACAGGTGTTCCCGCTGTTTCGGAATTCGCAATCACTTGATCGGCATAAGTTTGCAACGCAGCAAGCGTTTGCGCCGATGTCCAATCCTGCGTCAGTTGGTCCGCGATTTCATCCATCGGCATCGGCGCAGGTGGGATCACCGCATCAAGGCGCAGCGCAAAGATCCCGCCATCGTTTAACATTTCAATCGTCGGGAAATCGCCATCCTGCACCGCAGAGGCAATGTTGCGAAAATTTGGATAGCCCATAACATCGTCTTCTGCACCATCGTGATACAGGATCACATCGACGCGCATGCCAAATTCTTTTTCCAGATCTTCCAGCGTCGCACCAGCCGCCAGCGCATCATCAATTTCCGTCGATTTGGCGTCAATCGTGCGGCGTGCGGTTTCGGTTGCCAATTCGTCAAACAGCTGATCGCGGGCATCTTCGAAAGATACGGCATCGGCGGACAAGATTCCGTTCACGCGGAACAAGGCAGGGCCTAAATCTGTGTCGAATGGCCCGACAACCGCATCCATTTGCGCGGCAAACACGCCGTCACCTGCAGCGCCCAAGTCAGTTGCATCAACGTCACCCAAATCGACATCCGCAAGCGTCAAACCGCGATCTGCAACCAATTGGTCAAAGGTTGTTGTGCCGTTGGTGATCTGGGCCAGTTTGGCGGTTGCTTGGTCTGCATCCAAAAACACCAACCGTTCCACCAAACGACGTTCTGGTTGGTTGAATTCATCGGCACGCGCCTCATAGGCGGCACGCAACGCCTCATCAGACAGTTCAACGTCATCGAGCATCATGTCAGGCGTCAGAATGGCATATGTGATTTGCTTGCGTTCGGGTTGGGTATAGGTCGCGATATTGTCGGTGTAATATGCGGTCAATTCGTCTTGGGTCGGGGCAGGGATCGCAGTTGGGACATCCGCTGCGGTCAACGTCGTCAAAGTCAGGTTACGGGTTTCGGTCAGATAGGCCATCATCGTGTCCACAGCGGTCGACGAGGTTGTGTTTCCCGCAATGATCGCTGCTTGCAAAATGGTGCGTGCGGATTCGGTGCGCACGTTTTCTTCGAATTCGGCTTCTGTGTAGCCCGCATTTTTCAACGCAAAGCGATAATTCTCACGGCTAAAGGTGCCGTCGGGTGATTTAAAGGCTTGGATATCGTTTAGATCTTTGGCCACGGCCGCATCATCAACAGACAGGGCAATACGCGCGGCTTCGGAATCAAGTGCGGTTTCAACAACAACCCGCGACAGAACGCGATCTGTTATGCCAAAGGCTTGGGCCTGTTGCAGGGACAATTGTGTGCCGAACTGTGCTTCGGTCGCGCGCAATTCGTTTTGCAATGCACGCGCATAGCGATCCACGGAAATGTCTGTATCCCCAACAGATCCAATGGATTGCACCGATCCCCCGAGATTGATCGCACCAAATCCCGCCAATCCTAGGAACAAAAAGCCCAGTAGGATATAAGAAAATACACGTGACATCGACTTGCTGCGCATGGCCATAGCGTCCCCCAAATTTAATTTTCACCAATCTCTACGCGCCCTTGGCGTCGGGGGCAAGGCGCAAGGTGGCTTGAACAAGGCGCTCAATCAAAATTTCTATGGTTTTTTCGTCAATATTTGCAAAAGCCAACCGCAAATGTCCTTGGGCCTCGGTCATTGTGGGGGGCGCAAAAAATGTGCCTGGCAGGGAAAGGATGGATTGGTCTTGCAAAATGCGCTGCGCTGCGTGTGCGCCAATGTGCGAAAACGGATGCGACACATAGGCAAAATATGCCCCAATCCCCAGCAGGCGCCATCCCATATCTGATAGGGGCGCAAACGCCGTGCGCATCGCCGCAGCCTTGGCGAGTGTTGTGATGCGTTCCGCCTCAACCCAATCGGTCAAATGTTCCAATCCCCACAATGCCGATTTTTGACCCAATTGGGCGGGGCAAATGGTGACGGTATCCAGAAATTTTTCAATCTCTTTCAACTTCTTCGGGCTTGCAATGACGGCACCCACCCGATGACCAGTCAATCGATAGGTTTTAGAAAAAGAATACAAAGATATCAGAACACTGTCCCAATTCTCATTTTGCAATAGCCCATGTGGACGCTGCGCGTTTGAGTGAAAATCTTTGTAGGTTTCATCAACGATCAACGCGATGCCACGGGCGCGACAGAGTTCATAGAAAGACTGCAACAACTCGGGCGCATATTCGACCCCACAGGGGTTGTTTGGGCTGACCAAAACGATCGCCTTTGTGCGTGGGCCAATCATCTGCGCCGCGCGGTCGGGATCGGGCAAAAGCGTATCATCACAGAGTAATGCTTGGGTTTTGACGCCGGCCATTTGCAGCCACATGTCATGATTAAAATACCATGGTGCGGGCAGAATGATATCATCCCCCGACCGACAGAGCGCCGCAATCGTCGCACAAAACGCTTGGTTACACCCTGCTGTGATCGCAACGTGATCGGATGTGACAGGCGCGCCATAGGTTGCGGCCCAATGGTCCGCCAATCGGCTGCGTAGGTCCGGATTGCCTAAAATCGGGCCGTATAAATGGGTGTCCGCATCGTGTACAACCATCTCGGCCATGGCTTGGCGCAGGGCAAGGGACGGAGGAGCGGTTGGGGCCGCTTGGCTGACGTCAATCAAGGGCTGAGTGTCAGAAAAAGAAAGACCGCGCAGCCAAAGCCGCGCGGCCATAATCGGGGGGGCAGTAATTTGCGATGTGCTGCCGTCCAGTATCATAGGTCAATCTTTGCCGCGATAGGGTTCGACATATTGCAGTGCCATATCCCAAGGGAAGAAAATCCAAGTATCTTGGCTGACTTCTGTGACATAGCTGTCAACTTGGGGGCGACCCATCGGCTTGGCATAGATTGTGGCAACATGCGCCTTTGGCATGACTTTGCGCACAACTTCCAAAGTGCGCCCTGTATCGACCAGATCATCGATGATCAGAACACCGGTGCCATCGCCAATGATATCCATATCAGGCGATTTGATGATGCGCGGTTCGGATTGTGTTTGATGGTTATAGGATTTCACGCTGATCGTATCGACCATGCGAATATCCAATTCGCGGGCGATGATCATCGCAGGGGCCATGCCGCCGCGCGTGATGGCAACAACCGCTTTCCATGCGCCTGCGTCGGGACCTTGTCCATCCAAACGCCATGCAAGCGCGCGTGCGTCACGGTGCAATTGGTCCCATGACACATGAAACCCTTTTTCGTGTGGCAGACGTTCGGTCATTGATCTTTCCTTCCTGTGACTACGTCGATATCGGGGGCGTCGACCGCCTTCATACCAACAACGTGATAGCCTGCATCGACGTGAAGGTTTTCGCCCGTGACACCAGACCCCAAATCAGACAACAGATACAATGCTGATTTGCCCACATCTTCGATTGTCACGTTGCGACGCAACGGTGAATTCAATTCGTTCCATTTCAAGATATAGCGGAAATCGCCAATCCCAGACGCCGCCAATGTTTTGATGGGGCCGGCAGAGATGGCGTTCACGCGAATGTTCTTTTTGCCCAGATCTTCAGCCAGATACATGACCGACGCTTCGAGCGCCGCTTTCGCAACGCCCATGACGTTGTAATGTGGCATCACCTGTTCGGCACCGTAATATGTCATTGTCAGGCAGGAACCACCGTCGGTCATCAATTTTTCTGCGCGTTGTACTATGGCTGTGAAGGAATAGACCGAAATATCCATCGTCATCATGAAATTGTCACGGCTTGTGTCAGTATAGCGGCCGCGCAATTCGTTCTTGTCAGAAAATCCGATGGCGTGAACGATGAAATCCAACTTGCCCCACCGTTTTTCGATTTCGTCAAACACACGATCCACTGAGGTCATATCAGTGACGTCGCAATCCACCAAGAAATCGCTGCCTGTTTGCGCAGCCAAAGGCGCCACGCGTTTTTTCAATGCGTCGCCTTGGTATGAATACGCCAATTCGGCACCTGCGTCGGCACAGGCCTTTGCAATGCCCCACGCGATTGACTTATCGTTGGCCAGCCCCATGATTAGGCCACGTTTTCCAACCAATAGATTATTTGACATTTCGATGTCTCCGCCCATAAAACTTTGACATGGGTTTAAAAGATGAAAACCTATGTAGCAAGACGCTATCACACTTTATCCGATTATTATCAATCTAGGCACAAGGGGTACACATGTCTGATCGTACAGGAATCTTCGCGGGGGATGACCCGTTTGAATTGGCGCGTCAGTGGATTGCCGCCGCCGAAGACGGGGAATTGAATGATCCAAATGCGATTGCGTTATCGACCGTAGATGCACATGGTTTACCAAATGTGCGCATGGTGTTGTTAAAAGACATCGAAGACGATGCGTTTGTGTTTTATACCAATTACGGCAGTGTAAAATCACAGGAATTATTATCCAGCGGCAAGGCCGCTTTTGTGTGGCATTCCAAATCGTTACGGCGCCAAATTCGTGTGCGGGGTCACGTGGAGCAAGAACGCGGGCCACAAGCGGATGCCTATTATGAATCAAGATCGCTCAAAAGCCGAATTGGCGCATGGGCGTCAAAGCAATCGCAACCCTTATCATCGCGCACCTCTTTGATGGGGGATGTTGCCGCGTTGGGGATCAAGCTTGGTCTTAACCCTCCGCGGCCCGAATTTTGGGGGGGCTGGCGTATTTGTCCGGTTGAGATCGAATTTTGGGCCGATGGGGATTTCCGTCTGCATGATCGCTTCCGTTGGACGCGCCGCGATATTTCCGCAACATGGGACACCCAAAGGTTGTATCCATAGATTTAATTCGTATAAATGCGGGAAAAATTCATGTAACATGAACTTAAATATCAGTCTCAAAAGGATATATTTAGTTGCATTAGTATTAAATATGGAGCATCAACAGGTAGAACTGGGGCGACTAATTGTGGTGTAGTACGTGATACAGCAAACATTAAAAGAAATATCTGGTGTGGTTAAATGGTTCGATCCAGTAAAGGGCTTTGGGTTTATCGTGGCCGATGAAACGCATACAGACATTTTGCTTCATGCAAATGTTTTACGTAACTTTGGCCAAAGCTCGATTGCGGATGGCGCGCGGATCATCTTCTTTGCGCAAGAAACCTCGCGCGGGATGCAGGCGACTAGCGTGATTTCCATTGACCCCCCTGAGACCTATTTTATGGGCCTAAGCGATTTCGAAGACGTTGACCCAACTGTTTTGGCATCGCTGAAAATGGAGCCAGCCCGTGTTAAGTGGTTTGACAAATCAAAAGGATTTGGGTTTGCAAACGTTTGGGGTGGATCTGATGACATCTTCGTGCATATCGAAGTCTTGCGTCGTTCTGGTCTAGCTGATTTAAGTGCAGGTGAGGCCATCACATTGCGTGTCATGGATGGCAAGCGTGGTAAGATGGCGGCCGAAGTATGTACGTGGGAAAGTGTCTGCAAATAATCATCGCAATTGTATGCGTCTTCGCGGCGCAGATGAGCTTTGCCGAGTGTTCAAACGACACGCTACGTATTCGTCACGATCGCGGAACGGTTAAGTTTTCGGTCGAGCTTGCACAATCCCCACAAGAACATGCCGTCGGTTTAATGAATCGCGAGAGCATGCCGTCAGGTCACGGCATGCTTTTTTTATATCCCACACCCAGACCCGTTCATTTCTGGATGCGCAATACGTTCATTCCTTTGGATATTCTTTTCATCGACGCAACAGGGGTGATTGCGAAAGTCCATCACAACGCAACGCCATTGGACGAAACACCAATTCCAAGTGATGCGATGATCCAATATGTATTAGAGATTAACGCCGGGCTTGCAAAAAAGTACAGAATTTCAAAAGCGGCGCAAATCCAACACCCGTTGATTTTAACTACTCCCGTTTGGCCCTGTCATTAAATTCAAAAAAATTTTGAAAATTCGCGAAATTACTCTTTTCAATTCCCACAGCTTTGTTTAGACACGCCGCAAGTCGGGGCGTAGCGCAGTCTGGTAGCGCACCTGTTTTGGGTACAGGGGGTCGCAAGTTCGAATCTTGCCGTCCCGACCACTTCTCTTGAAAATGTAAGTGGCGACTTCATCATACATCACCTTGATGTGATGATGTGATTTTTGCACGGTTTTTACCTTTTCATCCTTGGACAAAGAACTTGTGTTTAAGCGACAGAGAAAAAATTTTTCCTAACATTCGGGTATGATTGTGCCCGTCGTGAATCACTTTTTGATCCGCTGGACATCGCGCAGAAAAACAAGTCCGTTGTCTAAGCCGCCAAAAATACAAGAAAAAAAATTTGCGGCAAACAAAGGTTAGCATTCGTTAACTTTTGTTAACGGCTTTTCGCGTTAGGATCGTCAAGACCAAGGATGCAAAAGATAGAAAAAAAATCCGTTGACCCTGTACAGTTTTTTACGTCAGGTTGTGTGCAGCACCTGGGAGTGCCACAATATCTAGTGTGACGTCGGTCGGTAGAAAAACCGCTGGCGAATAAAAAATGCATCTAATTTTGTGCGGCGCTTTCCCTCTGAACCAAAGAGCAAGAGCAAAAGACATGAAAATTGAGCGCAAGTTTACACATGCTGGCAACGACGCCTATGCGTCGATTGAATTCACGCTGACCTCGTCGGAAATACGCAATCCAAACGGCAAAGTGGTCTTTCACCTCGAGAACGTCGAAGTCCCGAAATCATGGTCCCAAGTCGCTGCGGATGTGATCGCACAAAAATATTTCCGCAAGGCAGGCGTCCCAAGCGAGGTCAAGCGGATCAAGGAAAAGGGCGTGCCTGAATTCCTGTGGCGTTCCGTTCCTGCTGCGGCCGATACGCCGATGGGCGGTGAAACTTCGGCAAAGCAGGTGTTTGATCGTTTGGCGGGGGCTTGGACCTACTGGGGCTGGAAAGGCGGGTATTTCACAACCGAATCTAATGCCCGCGCGTATTTTGATGAAATGCGTTACATGCTCGCCAAACAGATGTCTGCGCCCAACAGTCCGCAGTGGTTCAATACGGGCCTGCATTGGGCCTATGGAATCGATGGCCCAGGTCAGGGGCATTATTATGTTGATTATAAATCTGGCGTGCTGACAAAATCAGACAGCGCTTACGAACATCCACAACCACACGCGTGTTTCATTCAATCGGTCAGCGATGATTTGGTGAATGAGGGTGGGATCATGGATCTTTGGGTGCGCGAGGCCCGATTGTTCAAATACGGATCCGGAACAGGCACAAATTTTTCAAGCCTGCGCGGGGATGGTGAAAAACTCTCTGGCGGCGGCGCATCCAGCGGTTTGATGGGCTTCTTAAAGATCGGGGACCGCGCAGCGGGCGCGATCAAATCCGGTGGGACCACACGACGCGCCGCGAAAATGGTGATTTGCGATGCGGATCATCCGGATATCCAAGAGTTTATCAATTGGAAGGTAAAAGAAGAACAAAAGGTTGCGTCGATTGTCGCGGGATCCAAGATGCATAAACAGCGTCTGAGCGAAATTTTTGACGCAATCCGCCTGTGGGATGGATCAACCGAAGACGCGGTAGACCCTGTAAAAAACACGGCCCTGAAAGCCGCGATCAGGGAGGCAAAAAAGGTCGCAATCCCAGAGACATATGTAAAGCGCGTGTTGGATTACGCGCGCCAAGGGTTCACAAGCATCGAATTCCCGACCTATGACACGGATTGGGACTCTGAGGCATATGCATCAGTTTCGGGGCAAAATTCCAACAACTCGATCCGCGTGACAGATGCATTCCTCAAGGCGGTTGAAGAGGATGCAGATTGGAACCTGACCAATCGCACCGACGGCAGCGTTGCCAAAACGATCAAAGCGCGGGATTTGTGGGATGATGTTGGCCATGCGGCATGGGCGTGTGCCGATCCAGGTATCCAATTCCATGATACGATCAATGCATGGCATACCTGTCCTGAGGATGGCGAAATTCGCGGATCAAACCCCTGTTCGGAATATATGTTCTTGGACGATACGGCGTGTAACCTTGCGTCTATGAACCTTTTGACATTCTTGAAAGAGGGCGTGTTCCAAGCGGATGAGTACACGCATGCAATCCGCCTGTGGACGCTAACACTGGAAATTTCCGTCATGATGGCGCAATTCCCATCCAAAGAAATTGCACAGCGGTCCTTTGATTTCCGGACGCTTGGTTTGGGCTATGCCAATATCGGCGGTTTGCTCATGAACCTTGGTCTGGGATATGACAGCGCCGAAGGCCGCGCCTTGTGTGCGGCACTGACCGCGATCCTGACAGGCGTGTCCTATGCAACCTCGGCGGAAATTGCGGGGGAATTGGGCGCATTCCCGGGATATGAAAAGAACGCACAACATATGCTTCGGGTTATTCGCAATCACCGTCGTGCGGCCTATGGGCAGGCCAATGGGTATGAAAACCTATCGGTGCAGCCTGTGCCGTTGGATGTGGCGGGCTGCGCGGATAAATCCTTGGTCGCGTTGGCGCAAAAGGCGTGGGATGATGCCTTGGCATTGGGGGAAAAGCATGGCTACCGCAATGCGCAAGTGTCGGTCATTGCACCCACGGGTACAATTGGTTTGGTGATGGATTGTGACACAACAGGGATTGAACCCGACTTTGCGCTGGTTAAATTCAAAAAGCTTGCGGGCGGCGGATATTTCAAAATTATCAACCGCTCGGTTCCGGCCGCGTTGGAAAACCTTGGGTATTCCACCGCGCAGATCGAAGAAATCATTTCTTATGCGGTGGGGCATGCGTCATTGGGGAATGCGCCTGCGATCAATCCAACCAGTTTGATCGGAAATGGATTTGGCCCAACCGAAATCGCCAAGGTCGAGGGCGCTTTGGCGCAAGCGTTTGATATTCGTTTTGTGTTCAATCAATGGACCCTTGGAACCGAATTCTGCACCGATGTGTTGGGGATCCCTGCGGCCAAGTTGAATGACGCAAGCTTTGATTTGTTGCGTCATCTCGGATATTCTCGGGCCGAAATTGATGCCGCGAATGATCATGTCTGTGGCACGATGACCTTGGAAGGCGCGCCGCATCTCAAGCCCGAACATCTGTCGATTTTTGACTGTGCAAACCCGTGCG
>Ga0181605_10000204_pt1 | contig 59707 bp, 31 predicted proteins | sample 041ome_11_FD_148676 | JGI IMG/M metagenome (GOLD analysis project Ga0181605, IMG submission 148676) | Coastal salt marsh microbial communities from the Groves Creek Marsh, Skidaway Island, Georgia - 041411US metaG (spades assembly) | ecosystem: Environmental > Aquatic > Marine > Intertidal zone...
GCTCACGGCCATGATGCCGCATTATTTTGAGGAGCACCAAGACATCATGGCAGGGGAATCCTCGGTGTCGAGGGACGCGTGGATGGAACGCTTTACTTCGGCGTTCAATGCGCTTGACCACGGCTAAACCTCGCCGGTACTGGGTGCTATACTGGGCCTCATATAGCCGATGACCTCATCGGAGATTGATGGCCCACCTCACCTTCCTTGTCGCCTCGGACGGCAACAATGTCGCGTTGGCCAAATACGTTGGCGAACGGGCTGAAAAAGCCGGCCATTCGTTCGATGTTGTCCACCTCAACGCGTACGATTTCCCGGTCTACACCGCCGTTCGAGAGAAGGAAATTGAAGCCTTGCCCGGGTTGGATTCGTTGATGGAACGGCTTGAAAAAGGGGATGCATGGTTCGTTTTCGCACCTGAATACAACGGCTCCTATCCCCCGGTGCTCAACAACACCATCGCTTGGCTCAGCCGCCAAGGCGACGACTTCAGGCGTTTGTTTCGAGACCGCACGGTGGCTTTGGCCACCCATTCAGGAGGCGGTGGCCAACACGTTATCATGGCGATGCGGGCGCAGTTTTCCTTCCTGGGATGCAACGTCGTGGGGCGTTCCTTGGTGGTCACCCGCAACAAAGCCATCAACCCCGAAACCGTCGAAGCCATCCTGAACAGTTTGGTGAGGTGAAGCCATGCAACGTACCCTTCGCTCCATCGTGCCCACCCACACGGTGCTTGAAGGAGGCGGGTTCAAAGTACGCCGACCGGTGGCGATGGGCCGTTTGATGAGCCCCTTTCTCCTTCTGGATGAAATGGGACCGGTCACCTACGGTCCGGGAGAAGCCGTTGGCGCTCCAGACCACCCTCATCGCGGTTTTGAGACGGTCACCTACCTCTTGGCGGGAGGTATGAAACACGCTGACTCCGCTGGGAATTCGGGAGATCTGAACCCTGGCGACGTTCAATGGATGACGGCCGGGCGGGGGGTGATTCACGCCGAACTTCCCCAAGACCACATGTTGGAACACGGCGGTCTTATGCACGGTTTCCAAATTTGGGTGAACCTTCCTGCAGCCCACAAGATGATGTCGCCTCGCTATCAGGACATTCCGTCACAGGCCATCCCCGAAGTCACCTCTCCAAACGGCGAGGTGTGGGCCAAAGTCATCGCCGGAAAGGCCTTGGGCGTGGAGGCGGTGATCGATACGGTCATCCCCATCACCTTCATTCATCTCAAGTTGAAACCCGGCGCTACGTACGTCCATGCCACCGAGGTCGAGCACAACCTGATGGTTTACGCCTTTAGTGGAGCGTTTGAAATCGGCGAGCGAACCTTGGGGGACGGAGGATTGGGAATCCTTTCCCAAGGGGACACTCTTACCCTCGTTGCCGGACCGGAAGGTGGGGAATGCCTCTTGCTCGGAGGCCCAGAAATTGATGAACCCATCGCCCGATACGGGCCTTTTGTGATGAACACGCGTGAAGAAATCCATCAGGCGATTGTCGATTTCCAAAACGGAACCTTGGCTTGATTCATTGAGAGCAGTGGGCGATGATGGCTGCATAGTCGGGTTCTTCGCCCAAACTCTCGCAGGTCCAAACGTAGCCCACCGTTCCGTCGCCCTCAACGATCACCACGCCTCGGTTGGCGACGGTGTAGCCGTCGATGACGAAGTTCTCGAAGGTCATTCCGTAGGCCGTGATCATCTCGCGGTGGACGTCGGAAAGCAGCGTGAACTCAAGGCCGTTCTCTTTCGCAAAAGCCCCGTTGGCGAAGGGCGAATCGACCGACACGCCGAACACGGTGGCGCCAATATCGTTCAATTGGGCCATCGAATCTTGGAAGGTGCACATTTCGGTGGTGCACACGCCGGTAAAGGCTGCGGGGTAGAACGCAAGGACGACTCGACCACCTGCGTGATCGCTTAGGCTGACCTTGCTCTTGTCGGTGGCGGTGAGGCTGAAGGCGGGTGCGATGTCTCCTACGGTGACCATGATTGCGGCTGCCGGCTGCACCCCTTAACCTTCTCGCACGGGAGCTTTGCACCGTGATTAGGTTCGGTTAAACCAGGTGTTTCCGGGATCGGTGTGCCAGATGGCGCCTTCAATCTCCATGTCGTTGAGCGCCTGTTGAAGCTGCCCGTTTCGAATGAAATCGCGAATCTGGGTGCCGCTGTTGAAACCGTGACAGAACTGGACCGTCTGGTCCTTTCCGGCGTATTTGCACTCTTCTTTGATGCGTTTTTTCGCTTGGTGCAACCCGTGGTTGTGAAGGTCCACCTTGTTGATGTCGGAACGCTTGACGTGGTGCTGGTTCATGGTTTGAACGGGGACAGCATGTCGCTGCTGATTCGATTTGGAGCCTTTCGTTTTCCAACCCTTTCCGTTGCCGTGCATGAAGCGGCGCATCTTCCGTTCCCGTTGATTGGACATGGTTGATTTCGGACTGCGAGACGGTATAAAGGCTCTTCCAGAATTGGAAAAACGCTTTGCTGCAAGCCTAGAATGCTAGTGCCGGGATTCGAACCCGGGTCGACGGGATGAAAACCCGTAATGATGGACCTGACTACACCACACCAGCGGTAATGTGCCCATCCGTGGCCCGTTGATAACCGTTCCCGTTTCAGCGGCTCAGGCGGGGTTCTCATTGTGATGACCCAACTTGGCCCACCATCGCCACATCACGAACACGACGGCGCCGGAGGCGAGAAGGCCAACGCCAAGAAGAATCTCGTTGTCCAAGAACCACGCCATGGCGTCAAGCGCTTGCTGGCCGTACAGGCCGATCAGCAACGCTTCAAGCCCGAAACGCAAGCCTCGCCCGAACAAGCCGGCCACAATGAAGGGTTTCTTGGCCATGTGGCCCATGCCAGCCATCCAACCGAGCACCTTGTAGGGGATGGGTGAGAAGGCGGCGATGAAAATGCCCCACGAACCAAAGCGTTGGGTCAACGTCTCCAATTTGACCAACTGCCGTTCCTGACCAAACCGATGCATCAACGATGTCCCCCATCGCTCCCCGATGGCGTAGCCGACCAGCGAACCCAACACCGAGGCCACCGTCACCACCAGCCAGAGCCATAGCACCAGCGGGACATCACCCATGGCGTTGGCGAGCATCGGGATGTACATGAGGTCGGGCGGAATGGGTTGAACAATCGCTTCGGTGAACGACAAGAGAAACAGGCTGGCGGGACCGAAGACCTCGAAGGCTTCGAGCACGGTCTCCTTCCAACTCATGGCCTCGGGTCGCCTTGGCCTTTCATGAAGATAGGGGTGGGCGGTGCCTTCTTGATGAGGGTTCTGCTGTCAACGGCATGGAGCGGGTCCTCGACACGGCGGCGTTGCTTCACTGGCCGGTCGAACGCCTTGGCGGCGGCGTCTGTGCCCTCTCTCAACAGGAGGAGCTTCGCAACCTGAACGAATCGCGTTCCTTGCTCATGGAAACCGTAGCCTTGGATTGGCGGATTGTGCCTCCAGAATGGCGTGTGCTCGCCACCCAACGGGCGAGCGAGACAGGCGATTTACCCCGTTTGTCCGATGTCGATCTTGACGTGTTAGCGCTCGCTTTGGGTTTGCAGGCGAACCTGGTCACCGATGACTATCGGCTGCAAAACACATACAAACACGCCGGAGGAACCGTGGAGCCCGTTGCGAACAAGGTCTCCAAAGCGGTTTGGTTGTGGGAATTACGTTGCACGGGTTGTCGCGACGTCGCTGTCGTCCCGCCCGACGTTAAGCGCTCAAAGGACGAACCTGCCGGAGAATGCTCACGATGCGGCTCGCCCATGGTTGTGAAGCGGCGCCGAGGATAGGTTCATTCCGACGCTTCGGGATTCTTGAGGGCTTCAAGGGCGTCGACTTTGGATTGAAGTTCATCGACGTCCATGCCTACCGGGTCAAGACCAACCGATTTCGCACGCTCCATGAGTTGCTGGTCCGGCGTTCGGCCACCGGCTTCGAGGTCGGCAACGGTGCTGGCCACTTTGGCTGCGGAGGTGGCTTCGCTCAAGCCTTTCTGAAACTCGCCCTTTGAACGGCCGAGAGCGTTCGCCAATTCGGGCAAGCGTTGCGCTCCGAACAACACGAAAAACAGGCCAAGCAAAATCGTGAGTTCAAGCGGGCCGATTCCACCGATCATGGTCCTTCCTCATCCCCCGGTGGCGTTCCCCGTTGTTCAAGCCTTTCCTTTCCAAAGGTCCATCACGCCCAATCATCCGCCGCTTACGGGGGGGAGCAACGCCAATTCAACATCGCTGCTGAGCGGCGTGTCAAGGTCACATCGGCTGCCGTTCACGGCCACGGAAAGCCCAAATTGAATCCAGGATTCAAGGCCGAGGGTCATCACGAAGTCGCGTATGGTCGTGCCGTCCTCCACCTCGTGTTCGTGGTGGCGTCCTCCGAGTTGCTCGCCGACTTGGCCAAAGGCCAACACACGGACGGTGTGATTGGAGGTCGTGGAGTCCATGAGGGGCGCTCGGTGCAGGGATTTATCAATGCAATTCCCTTTCGTGAGGTCATGGTCCCCGCTCTGCAGGCCTCCGGCCTTTGGAAACTCTACCAGGCAGGCGACTCGACGGTTGAGGCCGTTCGCGGGGTTGACTTAACCATCACTGCGGGGGACATGGTTGCTGTGATGGGTCCGTCAGGGTGCGGGAAGACCACCTTGCTCAACATCCTTTCCGGGATTGACGAGCCCACCTCCGGAGCGGTTCTCGTTAACGGCGAGGCCCTGTACGGCATCTCCGACAACGCACGCACCGACCTTCGCGGAAGAGCGTTTGGCTTCATTTTCCAAGATTTCAACCTGCTCCCGGTCCTCTCGGCAGTGGAAAATGTCGAACTCCCATTGTTGCTTTTGGGCAGTTCGGCCAACCATGCACGTCAAGAAGCGCTCGAAGCGTTGGGGCGCGTTGGGCTTTCTGACCGAGCCGACCATCGCCCCAGCGAACTTTCCGGAGGTCAACAACAGCGTGTGGCCGTCGCTCGGTCCATTGTTCATCGCCCTTCCATCATCCTGTGCGATGAACCGACGGGAAACCTCGATACGGGTACCTCTCGCAACGTTATGGATTTGCTTCGAAGCATGAACGAAACTGAGGGCACCACGTTCCTCATCGTGACGCACGACGAGGCGATTGCCGCACAATGTCAGCGCACCATCGTCATGAACGACGGCTTGGTCGTCAAAGAGCAGTTGGCTGAAATGAACGAGGAGGAATGATTCTGTTTTCCCTCCTCGTCGTTCTTGGCGGGGTCCTGTTGACCTTGGGCGTGGGCGCCCTCCTTCTCTCCAACCATGCATGGGGCTTGCAACGGTCGCATCAGTTCTTGCTTGTCGTGGCAGGACCGGTTGACGGCGTGTTGTCGGCCTTGCTTCTCGACCTGCTGGGCGTTTCCGCCACAACCGCCGTCGTAGGGGGTTTCGTTGGAGGGGTGCTTTCCATGCTGTTCATGCAGCCGATGTTCATGCCTCAACGGCTCATGGTGTGGCGTATGGCTCGTGAAAACCTTCGGCGTCGCAAACGCCAAACCGCGCTTCTCATCGCCGGTCTTGTGATCGCATCGGCCATCATCACTTCTTCGTTGGTGGTGGGCGATTCCCTGGACGCCACCGTGGCGTCCGAGGTCGAAGCAGCATGGGGAGAAACCGATGTTTCCATTTCGGGTCTCGACCCGATGACCGGGTCGATGGTTCGGTTTGAAGAGGGTTTAGCCGAGCGAGTTTGGCGTTCCGCTCTGATTGATGATGCATTGGGTTCTGCGCTTGAAGGTCGACAATACGGTATTACGGCCACCGTGAGTCTGACCGCACCCAGCGGGCTTGCCGAACCCTCTGTTGGGTTCTTTGCTCGCAACGCTTCGGTCGATCAGGAGGGCGTTTGGGCACCCCTTGACCTCAACGACGGCTATCGGTTCTCAACACTGGCGGCACTGAACGGCGTGGAGGGGACACCATCGCTGGTCATTAACGAAGTTGCAGCGGAGCAACTCGAACTTCGTACCGGAGAGAAGGTTGAACTCGGGTTCTTCGTTCCAAGAGATGGAGGGATGGTACGGACGTCAGCGTCCTTCATCGTCGACCGCATCACGCCCAACACCGGCCAGGGCGCGATGGCGGGTTCCCTCTCACCCGCCGTTTTTCTTGACCTTGGCACCGCGCAGAGCATCATGGAAATGGAGGGCGAAATCAACTCGCTTTCCTTCGCTTTTGCGTCAGGAATCGATGACGATGAACTTCGCTCGTTGGTGGGCCGGGTGGACGCGCTGCTCAACACTTCCATGACGGCCGAAGATGCCGGCATGCTCTTTACCGCCGAACCCTCAACATCCTCGTTATCCATCTCTTCGCAAAGAGGCCTCCAACGCATCGCAGGAGATGATGTGGTTGCCCTGCGGGAGAACCTCAGCGACCTTGCTCCGGGTCTCGCCATGCTGGAGGTGATGCAAGCTCCCCTGGTCGATGTGAACCTTGGGAACGAGTCCTTGCTGACCCTTGCCGACGCCGAGGTCCGAATGCTCCGCGTGGGGGAAGCCGCTTTGTGGCATGTCGCTCCAAGCGGATTTGGCTTTGAACCACTTGAAGGAGGGGATGCATGGCTCTGGCAGGCCCAAGAAGGTGACCTTGTGAGGGATGTTGCATGGACCGCTTCGGGCTTCTCTGCACTCGTTGCCCATCGTGACGGGCTTCTGCTCGTGGATGAAGCCCTCGACGGCACGGAGGTTCGGGAAGTGCACGAAACGGGCTTTCCGACGGTTGCTGTCACCTCAACTCCAGGGGGTTGGCTGGCGCTGGAAGAGGGTGATGGCGCGCTGCACCTCCACCGATTTGACGCCACTCTCAGCCTTCTGAGCACCGTCGAAGTTGACCTTCAACGTCCTTCGACCGTCCTCGGTTACGAATTGGCTTTTGACGGCGAGGTGCACCTTTCCATCGAAGGTTTGCTCTCCACCACGTACCATGTCGCACCGCTTGACTCCGGTGCATTCGCTGCAGCCGATTTCACGCAATGGCCGACGGCGCAGGATGACCATGATGGCTCTGCAACCGACACGTTGGCTTCATCGCTGTGCAACGGCGTCGCTGCGGTGAACGTTCTTGGCGGCCAATGGTGCACAACGACGGGAGGTCTCGCTCGCATCAATTTGAGCAACGGTGAGGTAGAAAGCCTCCGTTTGCCGGTGCTCTCAGATGCAGAAGGATTCGGAAGATTTCCTCAGATGGTGCTCGCTTTTGGCGGAGAGAACGCGAGCTTGTCGGTGGCTCCTGGGGAGATGTTAACCTCGCAACGGCTGGCTCCGCTGGAAGTTGACGGAATCCTCCCGCCGCTGGAGGCGACGGGTGCGCTGCCCTATGCTTACGGAAACGCCTCATCGCTGCCGTTGATACCTTCCGGACGGTACACCTCGCTCGCCGGTTTTGAACAACTTGCGGATTTGGACGCCGTGGTGCTCGGGTTGGTGAGCCTTGAGGATGCTGAGGTGCTCGCTCTCGCCGGCGAGGACGACCGTTCGCTGCTGATGTTCTCAGGTCCGGGCTTGAACGGAACGGAAACCGCTTCACTTGATGCGTTGAAGGCATGGTTTGACGAGCGAAGCACCGGTGACGACATCCACCTTGAAGTCCGGGCCGTCAAACTTGATGCAAAAGAGCAGGCTGAAGCCTCTTCAGGCGTGCTATCGGCCATGTTCTTGGTCTTTGGGACGTTCACCATCGCAGCCGGTGTGTTGCTCTCGCTCACCATCATCATGCTCTTGGCCGACGTCCGTCGAAGTGAATTGGCCACGGCCCGGGCGCTCGGTTTACGACGAAGCGATGCTCGGGCCATGTTCGTTTACGAGGGTGCTCTTGCTGCCGTCGTTGCAGGTGGCCTTGGATCCATCCTGGGCTTGGTGTTGGCGTGGCTGATCTCCGTCGGCTTTTCCTCCATCTTCCAAAGCGTTGGAGCCCAACGATTCAGCTTTTCATGGACGTTGGACTCCTTCGTGGCAGGCTGGGTTTGGGGCGCTCTTCTCTCGTTGTTGCTGTTGCTTGGTGCTGCTGCTTACAACGCTCAACTCAACATCGTCCGGGCGCTGAAAGGTGGCCGAACACCCGTCCCTGTTGGTGTTCCTTGGGGCCTTTTCATCGTGCAAATCGTTGGCTTCGGGGGTGCATTTCTTTGTGGAGCAGGGCTGTTCTTGTTCGGCTTTGAAAGCGCCCTTGCTTATTCGGCCTACATCGGAGCCGGTGTTGGGCTTCTCCTCACCTTTGTTCCCTTGTTCACATGGGAGGTTCCCGTATGGATGGCCCGTGGGGTTCGAACCTCCGCCGTACGCCACGCTGCACGTAACACCCTCGGAGCGCTTGGGGTCCTGTTCTTACTTTGGACCTCGGTGCTTGATTCGGTGGATCCGTTTCGGGCAAGCATGGAAGCCAACGAGTTAGCGTTCATCGCCATCGGATTGCTTCAGGTGCTGGCTGGCGTGATGGTGTTGACGAGCTGGGCGCCCATGCTCGTTCAATTTGTGAGCAAACGGGCCATGTTTGGCGGCGGCCCCGTTCGTGCCGTCGCCCTTGCACATCCCTTGGCGCATCCCGTACGCACCGCCGTGGTGATGGGCATGTTCTCCATCACGATGTTCTCCGTGGTGGTTCTTGCCGGTTATACCGAACAATTCGACACCTATTCTGCTGACTTTGTTGAAGAGGCGGAGGGCGAGTTTGAATTGTTGCTCACCTCAAGTCGTTCTCGTCCCATCACCTTGGGCGAAGACCCCGATGAATGGGGGGTGAATGCATCCATCATGGCGTCCATCGACGCTGTGGGGGCGGTTCACCGGGCGCCGGTTCATTTGGAGGATAAGGATGGGGAACGGATGCCGTACATCTTACGTGGCGTCGATGAGGGCTTCATCGCCCACGGCGGCTTGCCCCTCCACCTCTGGGATGAATCGTTGGGTTCCACCTCACAAGAGGCGTGGCTGTCCTTGGGACGGTTCGATGACGTGGTGTTCCTCGACGCCTCGTTTGGCTTGGAATCTGCAGCTGATGGCACGACGCTTGTCCCCCTTCAATTTTCAATTGGAGATTCGATTTTGCTAATTGATTTCTCAAACCCTCAAAACACCAAATCTGTCAAGGTCGGTGGGTTCCTCAAACAGTCCTCATACATCTTTTCCCCCGGGGTTTGGATGGGGGGTGAAGTGGTTGAGCATCGGTTCGGCGGCGAGGTCACGAGAATGTATGTGAGCGTGGCTCCAACCGCCCAAGCCACCGACCCCACGTTCCTTGAAATGGACCTCTCTGCTCAGGGCAAAACGGTCCAGGAACGACAGGCTGCTGCTGAACTTGAGGAGGTGCTCGCCCGTGAACTTGGCCGAAGCAACATTAACGTCCAAACGGTCGCCGATGAGATCCTCGTCATCCAATCCCTTGTTCTGGCTATTCTTTCGCTCTTTGAGGGCTATTTGGCCTTGGGCCTCATTGTTGGCGTCGCCGGGATTGGTGTGGTCACGGTTCGCAACGTGAGCGAACGGCGACGCACGGTTGGCATGTTGAGGGCCATCGGCTTCCGGCAAAGCCATGTTCACCGCATGTTTTCCACAGAGGTCTCTTGGGTGGCGGTCTTGGGTATGCTCAACGGTTTGCTCGTAGGGTACGGCTTTCACATGATGTTGTACAACGCTCTGTGGGCGGGAGAGGGTGTTGCTTTTTCTTTCCCGTGGCGTTCAACCATCGGGGTGTTTGTCTTCGGGTGGTTGGTCGTTCTCGCGACTACCGCCGCACCCGTGCGCCAGGCTGCGAAGATTCCTCCATCCGCTGCTCTTCGAACTCGATAAACGCCCTTTTCACTTTCCGCCTGTTTTGATGTCGGGTTTTCCTCTCTCTCTCTCTTCGCGCTCAAAAGTGAGGAATTAGGCGCCGAATGTGCCGAAAAACCTCCATTTGGCCTTTTTTTGGGGGTTTTCCAGAGGATGAATCAACCTTCCTATAGTATAAATACCACGCATGCGGTGGGGAGGGATACCGAACAATCGGGGGTAGACGCATGAATAAAATGACACCTGTACTTCTCGGAATGCTCTTGCTGACCAGTTACTTTGCCGGCATGAACTTTACCGAACTCGAAAGCCAAGGAACGATTGAAGAGACGGGTGCCCGCGCTGGCGCTGACCCGTCGCTGGTGGCCATCACCTCGCCAAAGGAAACCTCTTGCGACAACCAGAACGGCTGCCGCAACACCATTCAAGTGGGACAAGCAACCACGTTTTCGGCCTTCATCGCGAACAGCGGAGATGCCGACATTACCGAACTCACCTACTCCGTTACGGTTTACCTTGCTGACTCGAACGGCAACCCCGGAAACATCGCCAAGGACAGCTCTGGCAACGACCTTTCGTGGGCCAACAACGATGCCATGTGCGACGACGGAGCCGTTTGCGACTACGATTCCTCGGTTACGCCTCTTGCCCAAGGAGCCTACCTCGGTGGCGGCAAAATCACGCTCCAACTCCAAGGCGGTGCCGGCGACATCACGTGGACGCCAACCCAAGGAGACTACGTGGTCGAAGTTGAAGTCGGCGGCCCCGAAGATGCCGACGTGTCCAACAACAACAAACTCATCTACGTGGTTGTTGAAGACTGGTATGACATCGAGGTCGACCTGTCATGGACCAACGACCCGAACGGAAACGAGGATTCCATCAACATGGCCAACCTCCAATCCGGTGAGTTCACGCTCAGCGTGACGGCCAACGGATCGTCAACCTTCTCGCCTCGAGAAGTTGAGGTCCTCATCATCGTTTCCGGCGATTACGATTCAGCCACCCTTGACGGTGTCGACCTCCTGCTGGACGGCCAAGGAAACCCCACCGACCGATCCACGATCACGGTCGGAACGGATGCAACGGTGCGTACGTTCGAGCACCAAGACGACCCCACCAACTTCACGGAAGAGACCCGATCGGTGCTGACCTACCAGAACACCGAGGTCCTCAACGGGGAATTCGTGCCGAACAGCAACAGCAATGCCCGCTTCCAAATCACGGCAGAGATCATCGGTTACACGAACTACGGCCAATTCTCTGATTGTGAGGAGATTATCGACGGTGGAGAAGGCAACGAGACCAACTCGACCACGCTCCGCCACTTCTGTGAGGTTTCGGCTTCTTCCGACGACCGCCCCAAGACCGATTTCGACGAACTCACGGGCAGCTCGTCAGTTTTCGACGACATCCGTATCTCTCGGATGGGCGTTTACCAAGGCTACAACTACGACGAAGAGTGTAGCGGCCTTCCCGCCAGTTTCACTCAGGAAGGTACGGGCGCTGACTTGAGCGTCGGTTGTGGCCTCGTCTTTGCAGACGTTGAACACCGCGGTAGCAACCTCCAGAAGAACTACAATTGGTGGGTCAATTACACGATTTCCCACGAGGACGCTGAAATCCCAACCGTAACGGGCACCATCAACGAGTGCACCACCGGCTTGGAGACGCCCTATTCCTTCACACCGCTCGGTGGTGGAATGGGGGCCTCTTTGGTCGGTATGGCGTGCACCTTCGTCAAACTCGTTCCCGGAGAATACACCTTCACCTTTGAGCTCGTGATGGACACCAAGGGCAACGCTACGGCCCCCGTTCCATGGGAGGGTGCTGTGGACGGAGACGCACGACCCAGCAACAACGACGTGACCATGGTCGCTGATGTCTTGAACAACCTCCCAATTGTGACGGCTTTCGAGCTCGTGACTGAAGGCGACATCGTCCTGAACCAGAACGAATTACTGCAACTCTCGGTGAACGCCTTCGATGTTGATGACCCGTCCGGCGCTGGTCTGAATTTCACCTATAACTACCAAGGCGGCTCGCTTCTCAACTGCGGCGGCACCCAAGCCGAAGGCGGCACGAGTTGTGTAACGCCGTTGCTCCAAAGTTACATCGGCAACCTCGTGGTGACCGTCATCGTCACAGACGCCCACGGCGGCGAGGTTTCGCAAGAAATGAGCATCGATGTGTGGAACGACGCCACGGCGTCGGCCTCGACGGCCACCGGTGTCTCGATCGAATACCCGCTTCAATATTTCGCTTTAAGCAACTTTACCATCGCCACCTTCGAAGACTTGGACGTCTCGGCCTACAGCGGCCAGCAACTCGAGGGCTTCTCCGGTACATACGACGCTGTGGCTGCCGTTGATTACGCTCCCAGCACAACCTTCCCCGCAAACGACATCCTCGGCCAGTCCCTGTCCGTGTTGGTTCCAACCAGCCTCGAGGCCACCTCGCTGTGGTACATTGACGGCTCTGGAAAGTGGATCCTCTTCTCGGATGCCGCTGAGGAGGTTGACGCTACCACGGAAATGTTCACCTACGACGTGCCAGCCAACAACCCTGTTGTCCCGGCTGGGAAACTCATTCTCATGGGTGGCGAACTCGCCCAAGCCAGCATCCCCGATGCCTCCGTCAGCGGATTCTCTGCTACGGCACAGAAGGGTGGAGCCATCGCTCTTGCTTGGGACATCACCGGTACGCTACTTTCCTCGGACAGCATCACCGTGCACATCTGCGAAGCCGTTGAGGAATGCGACGACGCCTTCATGCAAAACGTGGCTGACGAGGACCGCTCCTTCACCTACAGCGGTGCATCGACCACCCACGGAGAGACCTACTTTGTTACGGTCGCCGTGTGCAACGAGGAAGGATGTTCAACACCCGGACTCGCCACCGTGGTTGCCGACAAGGAAGTCGACGGCGACTACACCGTCAGCAACCTGCGCGTTGAGGTTGGTGCAGACGGACAGAGCTGGGACTTAACCTGGGACGCCTCGGGTGACACGGATGATGTTGCGATGTGGCACATCTGTCGCAGCACCGATGCCTTCGATCTTGCCAACATGCCTTCGGATTGTCCCGATATGGTGATGGCTGGCGAAAGTACGGCCAACGTTGCCATGCCAACGGCGGTCGTCAACGGCAAAACCTACTACTTCACTGTGGTCGGTATGGACGACAAAGGAAACATGGACGCAGCAGCCTACATGAACGAGGCTCAAGACGTTCGAACCGTGGACACCTCCAACGCCAACGACGGCAACGGCACCATCGGTGACGACGCTGACGGCGCCAGTTCCGGTATCCCAGTGTACGCTTGGGGCATGATCGCCGGTGTTGTGGTTGTGGCCTTTGTCGTCGGTGCTTTCATCCTCTCCCGTGGAGATGGCGAAGGCGGCGAAGGCAAGGACTGGGATTACTGATTCCAATCGGGCTTGAGCCATCGCCCACGCCGGTTACCTTGGCCGGGAACCGTACACGCAGGGAATATCCTCTGTTGAGATTGGATGTTCGTATGAGGGGTTGGATTCATCGTATGGTTTGGCTCGACGTGAGGGGATGTTCCCCGGTGCGAAGTTACGTCGTTCGAATTCGTCCGCATGGGGTGGTTGCACACCGGCCACCCATGGTGTTCCAGAAGACGAGGAAGGGTCGTCCTTAGGGTCTCCCTGAACATCCACGAGTCAGCGCTCGTCGTGAGTGAACGTCGGTGAAGTGAGGCGAAGGCGATGCTCCGATCGTGCAATGCTCGCCGATCACAAAGCCTTCAGTTTGCTCTCCAATCGACGTCCAGGTTGGCCAGCGTATCCGGTTTGGGAGAGGTGCAGCGCCCACCCTCCTTTCATTGAACATCCGCGATACCTCAAGCCTTGTCGCATGCATGGCGAAGATGGGCCCCTCTCCAGCTCCATGAGTGGTGGCCCCTTTCGTTTCCCTCGCCGTAATTATCGAACCGGATTTCCGTACATTCCGTCTCGATTTCGCAACGGGGTCCAAACAATTTTTGCCAGATACGGGCCGTTCTCGAAGGCTATTCAAACGATTTGCACCCCAACTCCTATAAGGAGCGTAGAGCGTGGGATGCTCTGCATACAGACCGTATGGGGTGAATGACTATGTTGGGAAACAAGAAAAACCAGAAGAAAACCGTTTTCGGCGGTATCGGGATTGCACTGTTGTTGTGCGCGTTGATGGTGCTCATGCCAATGAGCGGCTTCGTTGACAACAACGACAGTACGACCGTTGAACTTGTTGATGCAGGTTCGAATGGAGCAGAGGATTACTTCCGGCTCCCCGAGAAGATCGCTGAAGCAGACTATGAATACGACCCATCGCTTGAGATACAAGGGATGCGAGACCAAACCACGAAAGCCTTCCTCAACGAGGACGGCTCCATCACGCAGATGTTGAGCGGCGAGCCGCTTCACTACAACGCTGATGGAACGTGGGAAAACATTGACCTGAACATTCAGGCCTACCCCGAAGGGTGGGGTGTGACCAAGAACACCTACGCAACCACCTTCGCTCCGGAAGTGGCCAACGGAATCGCCGTTCAGGCCAATGAATTTGTCGACCCCATTGTCTCGGGTCTGAACCCCATGCTCGTCACGCTTGACGAGACCGGTTCCGCCCCACAGCCCTTTGAGGCACCTCCAGCATCGCAGAGCGTCGAGGTTGGCGGCAACGTCATCCGCTACCCGCTCGCCGAGGGCTACGACCTTGACTACTCGGTCGAGGTCAACCAAGTGAAGCAGAACCTCATCTTGCGAGAGGCCCCCGTGCTGCAGGACAACGCCAAGTGGTTCGGCCTCAGCGAAGGCCTCCGCCTGCCGGTTGGCTACGCTTTGTACTCCGGCGAGACCATGCTGGGCGAGGAGCTTTTCTCGACCCAGGAGGCTTTGCAGATCCGTCAAATCGAAACCGGCGAGCTGCTTGCAGATATTCCTGCCCCGCTCATCCTTGAACCGCAGATGGAGGAGCCTTATGTCGGAACGTTCTTTGTTCAGGTGTACGGCAACCAAGTCCTCTTGATCACGGTCGTCGATGCTGATTGGTTGATGAGCGAAGACCGGACCTTCCCGCTCGCTCTTGACCCAACCCTCCGCGTGGACTCAGCCGCTGGCGGTTACTGTTCCATATACAGTGTCTACTGCTACTCCAGTAACTATCGCTATCACTCCAAAAACTACGGTAGCTACAGTTATGTGCCCTGGCACAAGTACACGTTCAATTCCAACAACAAAATCCTCACCGGAGGCACCATCAACCAAATCCAATGGAAGAAATACATGAGTTACGCCACCGGAAGCAATACGGCCCTCACCATGAGCATTCTCGAAGGATGTGGCCTAGACGCCCGATATAACTATGTCATCTCCACCAATGCTTGTAATGGCAACCTGATTTCGGCTTCCTACTTGTCCTCCGGATACGGTGGGACGGGGCCCCGAAGCCTCGTTTCCTCCGTAGGAAACTCCCCGTCTGCCGCAACGATCAGCAGCACGGGTACCGGATGGAAGACCCTCACCTTGTGCAATTCCGCAACCGCATGCAACGCAACTTCTGGCGGCGTTTCCCATGTTGTGAGTGCAGCGACGAACGGTGCAGGTACAATCGGTGTCGGTGAGCGCAGCAATGCCAGTGTCTACTTCTACAATTATGCTTACATCTCAAGCAATACCAACTCCCATTTCCTTGTGACCTACACGGGCGGAATCGATGCGGATGCCCCAACCTCCGATTTCGTGCCTTACACCGGTCTTGATTCGTACATTGAAGGCGAGCGAACGTTGTTCATCAAACTCACCGACATTGTGGGCATTGACACGACTTCGTCCGGTGGACCCACCCTCCACTACACGACCGACGGCGGCACCACTTGGAGCAGCACGACCTATGGATTGGGTTCAAACAACGAGTTTGACAGTGGCGAACTCGTTTCCATCGGCACCTGCGGCAGCTCGTCTTCCACCTGCACCTTCAAGGCTCGAACACCTGCGCTCTCGGTCGGCGATGACTTCCGCTACTACTGGAAGTACCAAGACTTGTATTCAGGAGCCAACGGTCCAAACGTTGGTTACACGCCTGCCCTCACAGGCTCACAGACCACGCCAACGCCGTACCAAATCGACATCGTGGACTCCGATACTGCGCCACGAACTCACAGGAAGATGACGGTCTTGACCACCGACCTCCACTCCGGTAGTTATTACACGCCACAAGGCTTCTATGACCGCCAGCTGACGTACTACAACAACAACGACGAGTACTTCTACGAGTTTGACACCTCCGATTGCGGTACCGGCGCTCAGTCATGTTTCTACGCCGACTCGGACACATTTTACTCGAATTGGATTGCCCGCTGGAACAACAACCCACCTTCTGGTTCTTACGGCATGAACTCCGGATCAACCTCGGGCAGCCAATCTCTGCATTCTGATGACGGCGGTTTCTTGCAAATCGGTGCTAAGCACGGCCCCGGAATGAACCTCATCTTCGTCTACGACAGCACGCTAAACAAGTGGGCCACCGTTGGCGTTGGTACCGAAACGGGAATCGACACACCGTTGACCGGCGGAAGCCAAGCAACTCCATCGGTTTCCTACGGTTACAACCAAGCCTACAAATTCGCCATCCCTTCCGATTTCACCGGGACACAGGGGCACTTTGATTTCAACAGCACCGGATCCTACCTGAACGAGATCTATACCGATACCTTGGATACGGTCACGAGCCTCACGGTCAGCAACGGAGGCGCCGGCCACTCGACTGCCAACAACGTGGCCACTGCGACCACGGGGTCGGGCAGCGGATTGACGGTTGACGTTACGACCTCCACGGGCGTGTCCGGCCTCACGGTCAGCAACGGAGGTACCGGCCACTCAACTGCCAACAACGTGACCACTGCGACCACGGGGTCGGGCAGCGGATTGACGGTTGATGTTACGACCTCCACGGGCGTGGCCGGCCTCACCGTTTCTTCGACAGGAACCAACTTCAGCAATGCCACTGGCGTGAACACAACCACGTCTGGTTCAGGTACTGGCCTCACGGTGGATGTCACCGTGACGAGCACGACCGTTAACAACACCACCACATCGACCACTTCATTCACGGTGAACACCGCTGGAAGCGGCTATGCCGTAGGGGATACCGTCACGGTGTCGTCCGGAGTTGCCGGTGCTACCGACGCCACCCTGTCGGTGGCGAGCCTTGACGGAATTGTGACTTCCGTCACCGTGAACAACGCTGGTAGTGGCTATGCCGTTGGGGATACCGTCACGGTGTCGTCCGGAGTTGCCGGCGCTACCGACGCCACCCTGTCGGTGGCGAGCCTTGACGGAATTGTGACTTCCGTCGCCGTCAACAACGCTGGTAGTGGCTACGCCGTTAACGACACGGTCACGCTCACATCCTCCGGAGTCAATGCAACGCTTTCAGTGTCGGGCATCACCGATGTCCGCACCTACGCGAACACCACGACCGCCCTCGCTGACCGCGTGTGCGTAACGACCAACGGTTGGACGTACTTCTACAGGTCTGGAACCTACGACCGCTGTACCTCTGCATACTACATGATCTACGGCTCAACCACCAGCTACCGGTGGTCTGGTTTCGCTCTCGGTTCGGGTTACTATGGCCGCCAAGACTCGTCGGGCGAAATCACCTACAAGGTTCGTGACGTCCAACCATTGCCTGACACCTTCAAGCCTGAATTCACCCACAACGCCATGAAGGACTCCCACTCGAAGAGCCGTGTGGTGTCGGTGACGATGATGGATACAGGTGACCCCGCATCCGGGCTCAACGTCAGTACCTCTGCTGGTGTTGGACCTACGCTCTACCACCGAATCACGCCTGACGGCGGCTCGGCTGGCAGCTGGGTTTCCACCGCCATGTCTCAACAAAGCGACAAGAGCCGAAGTGAGTGTGCGCTCGCTGTTTGTTCCTGGTCTGCTGAGATCGACGACTTGGAAGTGAACGACACCGTGGAGTATTACTTTACGGTTCGCGACACCTCAACCGTGCCCTCCGGAGTTAACGTGAACACCTCATCCACGTACTCCTTCCAGCGCGGCGACCCAACCAAGGTCTTCGTGGTGGAATGGCGAGACCTTTCGTACTACACCTACGGACAACTCTGTACCGTCCAAGCCTTGTTCTACGACGTGACCAACGAAATTGAGTTCAAGTACGACTCCAACTGTCGTACGACCTACAACTCTTGGTCCATCGGTTACATGAACCAGGCTCGCAACGCCGGCGCAAGCATTGCCCACAGCTCGTCGACCACTTTCAACTCGAACCCAGGTTTCGTGCCAACGACCAACAACTACCGTATCTCAACCGACGGATCAACAAGCCACGCTTGGGAAAGCTTCGACATAGGCTTGACGGAACTGGCAAATGCGAACACAGCCATGTCTGGTACCTCCAACGGGAACCCCTATCTCTACTACTGCATGTCGTCATATTACTGGAACTCGTACAAGAACTACTGTAACGCCAACATTGACCTTCCTGCTAACTTTTCGTTCGAATACTTCGGCACCACTTACGACGGTGATGACAGCAACGACCGTGTCCAACTCGGCCGTGGCGGTTCGATGTACTTCATCTCCAACGGCAACACCAACGTTGAGCGAAACTTGTGGACGTACCACCAACCTGCTCTGCCCTACAGCGGAAGCAGCCTCGCACGACCGGGGACCATTGCACCGTTCTGGACGGGTTACAACAACTACTACTGTTATGTTAACTCCAACCAGGACTGTTCCGTGTACTACCGCGTGATGCCTTACGAAGGCAAGGGCACCGATGTGTCGGCTGACATCACCTCCGACCCTGTTTGGGATCTGATTGACAGCCCGATCCGCATCAACCCAGCCAACGACTACCTCGTCGTTTCCTCGGACTTGACCATCATGCCAGGCGTAGAGGTCTTCGTTGCAGCCGGCAAGGGTATTTCCTTTGATGGTGCTTGTACGAAGTTCACCGCATTGGGCAACGCCTCGGCGAACATCAACATCACCGGTTTGAACGGTGGCGAATGGAAGGGAATGTCCTTCACGGCCGATTGTGCGTCCGCTGGCGGCACCGATGACCGACACCAGTTCAGTCACGTGAACTTCGCTAACACGACCGACGCCGTGTTCCGCTCTGGCAGCCGCCACGACGGAAGCGGTCCATCGTGTGGAAGCTCCACGGCAAACTGCAACACGGGTAACTACACCATGAGCGATGTTACCTTCACCAACGTCGGTGCTGTGTTCACCCACGGCAGCGGCCAAGGAACGGTGTTGTCGATGACGGACTTCACCATCGACGGTGTTGACGAATCGTGTTTCAACCTCCCCGAGGACAGCATCGTGACCCTGAAAGAAGGAAGCATGACCGATTGTAACCTCGACGGTGGCTTGACCGACGGTGCCGTTGTCAGCGTGCTCAACTCCCAAGGTGGAGGTGCGCTGACCATGGAGAACATCACCGTGGAAAACGCTTACCAGAACTTCGTCCGAGTGGACCTTGAAGACGTCTTCATGTCCAACGTCTCCGTGACGAACACCGGTACGACCGGATACACCAAGCACGCCATCGACCTCACCCCATGGCGCAGCGGTACCCAATCCGGATCGACGGCGTACTTGTACAACGTTGATGTGCCCACATACGGCGACGGCTCGTACATTGACAGCATGGAATCCGTAGAACTCGTTGACGTCGACCTCGGCGACAACGACCTCACGTTCCGACCCGGTGGTACTGCACAAACAGGCAACGGTCCATCAGGTGACAACGCTGTCATCGACACCCTTGTGGCTGGCGACATCGTCATGTATCGTATGCACCCCAGTGTCTTTTCCGAAGTGACTGCAAGCGATGTATACCTCAACGGTTCCGCCATCTTGTCGTCCACCTTGACCATGGCCAACATCGACATCGGTGCGATCTCAATCGCCGGTTGTGGATGGACGATGAAGATGGATTCGCCATCGCTCGAATCGTTCAAGAGTTCCTGCTCGTCATCAACTGCGAAGAACACCGTCACCATCGCCAGTGCTGACTTCCAGCACGGATCAAGCGCCAACCACGTCATCGACGGACGTAACTCCTTCATTTCCGTCGGTGAATCGAGCATCACCAGTTCAACCGCAGGAAACACCACAGAAGTGGCAAAGGCCCGCAGCGGAACGGACATCCTCCTCGTGGAGATGGACCTGAACGGCAACGATTGTTCGGACGCCAACGGCGACACGGGCAACTGTGCTTACGATGTCTCTTCGTCGACCTCCAACCCATCGATGATTTACTTCGGTGGTTTGGCTAACGTGTCAGTTTACCGACTTGCGAACGCAGGTACGGCCAACGAAACGAAGATCTACAAGGCTGATCACTCGGTCACCGCCACGCTTTTGGACGGTAATCTGAACGAGTTGTTCCGAATTGGAAGCCACGTGACGGACAGCAACGGAAACACCTCCGTGTGGGTCATCGTTGAAGACAGTGATGGCACCTCCTACGGCGACCACATCGTTCGTGCGTTCGGTACGTCTGGTGTGAACGAGACCTATCCCGACAACTACCCCGACGCTACCCTGGCCAGCAGCTGGTACCCAAGCGGCGGCGTGACCATCGGTACGCACCTCGATCTCAAGTTGGTCCCCGCACCGATCACCTTCAACGACCCCACGCTTGACTGTTACAAGTTGATCAACGACCCCACCTACAGCAACCTCTCAGGGAACTTCGACGGTTCAACCAACACGTTCTCCTTTGATGACACCACCATCACCGTGGCTGCTGATTTGACGCTTGACACCTGTGGATTTGTACTCCAAGGCGGTTCGTTGCGTGTGGAAAGCACGGCAACCTCCTCGCCGGTGATCGTCTTGAAGGATACTGGGTTCATCACCGCCAACAACGACGGTACTTCGGGCCTCCCAGCGGCCATTCGCGCTGTTTCATCAACCTACGGGCTCCACATTGACATTCAGGATGGCGGTGTGCTCACCCTTGACCACGCCAACCTCCGAGATGTTGCTTGGGACGCCACGACGAAGTCTGGGCTTTACATCGGCAACGGGGCGACGCTGAACATGATGGACTCTGCAAACATCTTCGGGTCCACGGCTACGGCTGACGATATGGCGACGGTGAAAATCAACGGCGGATCAGCCAACATCGACGCCTCGAGCATCGTCAACACCGGTCAAACCGGGACAGCGATTTGGATTGAAAACTCCGCCGCTTCCTTGAGCGACATCACCGTTCGCAACGCTGCGGTCGGTATCCAATCCTACAACGGTGCACCGCAAATTGACGGCTTTACGTCCAACGGTAACACCGTTGGTGTGGACGTCCACGGCGGTATGTCGCTGCCAACGCTCTACCGCAGTTCAGCCCTTTCAGGGATGAGCGCTGGCTGGCACACCTACAAGATCGACATTTCGACCTTCCTCGGCACGGGCGACTACCTCCAAGTTGGAGCCAACTCCATCTTTGGCGGCGGTAACGCCCACCCCAGTTACAACTACGCTACGAGCAAGTACTACTGGGTCTCCGACCGAATGAACATCATGATGGTGGACGACCAAGGCAACGAGTGGAACATCACCGACAGTGGCCAAGAAGGGTACTACCCCTACGGCAGCAACGACCCAGCAGTGGTCGCCGGTACGCACACGTACAGCGGCGGAACAGGTGGCGCACCATCGTGGCACTGCAACTACTACAGCTACAATTACGGCCCCAACTACAACTCGTGGGACGGTTACTACTACTACATGTACTACTATTGGCTTGGCAAGTCGGTGAGTTACCCTGACTACTACGAAGCACCTGACGAATTCGGATTCGGCTGGGAAAACATCCCCAACGTGAGCCCAACCGGTTCCTACGCTTACTACCCGTACAAGTACTGGGGCTACTACTCCCCGTCCAACTACTTCAGCGGTGTTTACGCACCTCCTGAAGGTAGCAACGGTCAACCCTCGACGGGCCCAGGACAACCCGGAAACGTTGGAAACCCACCAAGCTACGCAGCCGGTGGATACCCCAACAACTACGGCGTCTGTTTGGACTACGCTTACACCTACTACATGAGCGCTGGACAAGGAGCACGTATGACCTTCCCTGTCGTCGACATTTCCAACGCAGTTGCTAACGGCGGAAACATCTCCAAGATCTACGTGTGGATGGACGTGATCCACCGCGGCAACGACAACTATCAGGACCGATACGACTTCGTCGCTCGGTCCGGAAACGACCCAAGCGACTTGGGCAACTATGTCCGCGAATCCGGAACCCCACTCATCACCAACGGTGAGATTTTGAACGCCGACTACGGCCTTCAAATCGGTGGTGCATTCGCTGCAGGTCATTACGAGAACATCGACGTGACGAACCCAACGCAAGCCGGTGTTTACGTTGACGGCCAAACATCCGCAACATCGAACGGCATCAACGTTTCCGGTGGAAACTACGGTGTCCTGGTTGACAGGGCTGCGTCGGGGAACTTCGACATGGAAAACTTGGACCTTGAGAATCAAAACAACGCCGGTGTGTTCTACCAATCCGACCTCTCCGGAGCACTCACCGGTCTCATCACCGGTTCGGCGGGCGCCGCATTGAAGTACGGAACGGGCACATCCAGGAACGTTGAGTTCGACAACCTCACCATTTCGAGCAACGCCATCGGCATCGAGGCAGGTGGTACGGGTGATTTCACCTTGACCGACATGACGTTCTCCAACACCAAAGACGTCGTGATCTCCGGCTCTTCCGTCGTTGACGTGATTGAAGGTAGCATCACCACGAGCACGGTTGAAGTGACCGGCACCGGTGTGTTGAACCGCTTGCGCCAACTTGATATATCGGTCGAAGCCGACGTTGACGGAACGATGGAAGATGTCGTCGACACCTCCGTTGTCCTGAAGGATTCGGCGGGGAACATCGTCGGACAGGCCGTCAGTGATGCGAATGGCGTGGCCAACGACCTGACCTTCCCCACTCAAAAGGTGGACAGTGGGTCGTGTTCGTCGGTTTGTGCGCTTTCCCTGACCGGCTATGAGGCTGTCACGGTGGCAACCATCGAATACTACTGGGTCAGCTCCACTAACAACTCAGCTGACTTCCGGTACGACTACCACGCACTTACGCTAACGGACACCTCCGGCAACTCAGACACCATGGAACTGGTTGACACCTTCACCGCTCGTGTCTGTTACCCATCATCGTCCTACACGTCCCAAGCACCCTGCGCTGCCGGCCTGAGCACCTACAACAGCCGAACCTACACCAACGGACTCGTTGAGTACAGTTACTACTACAGCCACTCTGGCAGCGATCTTGAGGGCGAGACCGTCATGATGGACGCCGCCTTCATGTACCTCGACGGTGGAAAGCACAGCTGGAACGGAACGACCTTCATCAACACCGCATCCTATGATTACGACGGCGCCACCCGGATGTACCCACAGTACAACGGTGACAACAGCTTATACATGCACGATGCCGACTGGAGTTCAATGGCACTCAGCGACCAAGGTGAACCGCAAGGGTTCACTCTTGGCTATCGTTACTACTCCATGAACATGGACATCCACAACACAACGATGAGCGGTGTGGCATCGGTGATCGGTGCCATGGGCTACGGTTACTACAGCAACTACGAACTTGACTTCCTGTCCATTACCGACAGCACCTTTGTCCACTACAAGGGGTACACTGAGCTCAATGGTGGGAACACCATCTACATGAACGACATGTGTCTCATCATGAACGGTGGTGACGGAAACGTCATCGACGGCAACACCTTCACCAACTGCGGTGTCGGTGCGTTCATTGAGCGGTCGCCGTACTACTACACCCACAACGCCAACGAAGTCGGTGTTGACAACGTCACCATCACCAACAACGTCTTCACGGACGGTGGTGAAATCGCTGATATCTGGTACTACGGCAGCAACGAAGCCCAAGGAGCGAACATCTCCGGCAACGATTTGAACCCAAGCGGTGGACACGCTATCGCCATTTACTCCGGGAACACCAAGAACGTCTTGATTCAGGACAACACGGTGTCCGGCGGTGAAGACCCCATCTACTTGAACCGGGTGCACAATTTCGAGATTGACAACAACGACATCACCGGTATCGCCGACGCAACCTCCACGGGTATCTACACCTACCGAGGCAGCGGGAACATCACGGACAACACGTTGACCGACGCCGACGGCGGACTCTACATCGACAGCATGGAGGCTCCACCATCGCCAACGTCCTCGTTGTGCAGCATTGGTGCGAACGACTATCGCCGCACGGACACCTGTTCCTGGACGATCTCCTCGGGTTCCTCGGTTGATGTCAACTTGGGCACCGACAGCTGGGGCTATGAAATCAGCATTGAAATCACCAAGCCTGACGGTACCAAGGACACCTGGGGTACGTACTCCTTCTCGAGCAACAGCCAGTACACGCCACTGCGAAGCTACTCCGACGCCGGAAACTACACCCTCGTGGTGACCGACTCCTACGGCGACGGTGGTGCAACCATCAACGTCCTTGAGTCGTCCGGCGGGTCCGGTGGCTACGCTGGACCAATCATCAGCGGAAACACCATCGGTCTTTCCGCCGGTCGTACGGCTCCCAATGCAGTTGGTTTGACGGCAGAAGATTGTGACTCGGTCACCGTGCAGTCCTCGATGAACACCATCACCTTGGACGACAACGCCATCGTTCTGCTCGACTGTGACTTCAGCGACGTGGGCTCCACCATCACCGGTGGCGATTACGCCTCGACGATCGGTATTGTCGGTGACGACACGAACACAGCCCTGACCCTGAACGGAACGGACGTGAGCGGTTTCGCCACGGGTGTTCACAAGGAAAACGGTGACCTCACCCTCATCGGAGGCGCAAGCCTCGCTGGTGATGAATACGGTGTGTTCGCTCAGGACACCTACGTCGTGGCCATTGACGCCCACGTTGACGGTGGAAGCACCGGCACGGGTCTCCACGTCGAGGACAGCCCTAACGCATGGGTGTACCCCATGGACGCTTCCGGGGCCATCGGCATGTACGTCGAAAACACGCCATTCCGCTGGGACGGCGGTGTTTCGGACGCCACGACCACGCTGTCGGTCGTTGACGCAACCGGTACCGTTGAGAACATGACCTGGGCTGCTTCATCCACCCAAATCGATGCGGGCAGCAACGCTCACGTGACCTCGATTGGAAACACGTTGGACCCAAGCAAAATCAACGTCGCAAGCTCGGCGGTCATCGATGAAGCCAACTTGTTGAGCCTCGAAGCCACCCACTTGGGTGCTGCACCAGGCTACGAAGTGGGCCTGATGGTGATGTCCACGGATTTAGAGCGAGCCTCTTACGTCTCGCCCTCCTTCCAACCCGACGTCATGACCGTTGACGGCTCTGATGAAGACTGGAACGGTGGCAACGCCCTCAACCCATCTGGATACGCTATGCCAGGAAAGATGAGCGGTGACGGAACCGATGACTTCCTCGTGACCTACGTCCAGGGAGACGGTTTGTACTTCGGTATGACCGACACCGACCTGACGGCCTCCGACGTGTTGATCTACATCAGCACCGGAACCGGCGGTTCCGATGTTGGATACAACGGCCTCGGTGGTGCTCACAACTTGCCCTTCAACGCCAACTACGTGCTTTGGGCAGACAGCGCCAGTTCCTACGACCTGTACAGCTACGGTTTCCTCGGTTGGAGTCCATCCAGTCTGAGCACGGCCAACATCGCCATGGACGCCTCAACGAGCCTCGTTGAATTCGGTGTCCCATGGAGTCGCCTTGGCGGCATGCCCGACGAGGTTGATATCGTAGCCGTTGTGCAAGCAGAGACGAGCGCAGATGTCGATGTGGTTCACCCATCCCAGACCTTGGACGCTGGAGCGACCCTCCAGAACCTCTCCAAGTACATGACGGTGGAGTTGACCCACGGCGACCTCGCTGACGGTGTGTTGACCGACGAAGTGCTCGTCTACCAATCCTACAAGGGTACGACCACGGCCACCGGCCAGAAGAACTACGACTTGATGGTGAAGACGCAAGCAGCCTGTGCCTTTGACTGGGCTACGGTGGACGACATCTCCATGGCAACCAACGTGGTCTTTGACGACGCTTACGTCGCAGGCACCGGTGACACGACGGACGTGCAGAGCACGATCGACATCGAGCGAGCCTGCCCTGTCATCGACACCGAAGGAACCGACCCAACCTCGGACGGTCTTGTTGACTTCACCCGTGACGAGGACTCCGGTGCCGTGACGTTCAGCCTTACCAACTTGGCTGACGACGTGCAGGACCTCGAAGGTGACCTGACATGGACCATGACCAAAGGAACCGTTCTGTCGCACGACAACGACCTCATCGGCACCCCGGTGTTGAACGGCCATGACGTGACCATCCTGCCCAAGACCGACCAATTCGGTACGGTTGTCCTCTCCTTTGAGGTGACGGATAGCAACGGGCTCAGCGATGACCACAACATCACCTTCGAAGTGGAGAACATCAACGACGCACCGGTCATCTGTGCAGGTAACCCGGTCGCAGGTGATGACTGTATGCCCATCTTCTCTGAGGACGAGGCGAACTACAACATCCTCCCCGAAGGCTTCGGTACCCACACCAAGTTCTTGGGTGACGTTTCCAACGCTACCCGTTCGTACATCCGTGACATGGCCAACGAGCAAATCCCAACCCGACAAATTTACACTTGGACGGCGGAAGCTGTTGACCTCGGCACCACCGACGCGTGTTCGGCCTTTGACGTGGCCATCAACAACAACGAGTTGACGATCACGGAGAACACGAACAACGAACTCGGTGGAAAGTGTACGGTGACGCTCGGTCTTTCCGACGACGGTGCAGAAAACCAAGAAGCCGACACTTACGATGTGGTGTTCTCGGTCGCTCCTGTGAACGACGCTCCGGTCATCATGGATTGGAACCGAACCACGGACACGGTGATGAAGGCCGACAACGGCTCCATCCCTGCTCTGCCCTGGTCCATCTCCTTGATGGAAGACGACGAGAGCGCAGCCAACTTGACTTACGATTTGTCGGCGATCATGGCGGACGTTGACCATGACCTGGATGACCTTACCTGGACGGTTGAATCGACGGACCAATGTGTTTACACGAACTACTTCACGACGACCATCGTCGGCAACGACCTCGTGTTTGATCTCATTGAGGACGCCACGACCAACGCCAACGACTGGGAAATTGATTACTTGAACAACAACGGCATCCACCAGATTGGACCGTCCGGTTCAGAGTACTGTCAAATCCGCTTGGTCCTCCGTGACACGGCTACCGCGCCAATGGTTGAGGGCGTGTACAACACCTACGTCCCCAACTACGACCCGTCGGTGATGCCGATCGCTACCTACGAGCAAGGCGTGGCCACCAAGGAAATCGGTGTCCGTGTTCAGAACGTTCGAGAGCAAGTTCCCGACTATTACTTCGACGACGTGACCGGCTTCAACTTCAACGGCGTGACCAGCGTCATGACCGGTACTTATGTGCCTGTTACCGTGACGGTTGGCGGCGGTGGAGACGAAGGTCCATACCGCTACGACCACATGCTGGCCATCACCTACCACACGGACGGCCACGATGACGTCGAGTTGACCCGCTACTACGCTGTGCCCGACTACGGTGCAAGCGTGAAGTACACCGAGGATGTCTACATCACCAGGGACACGACCCATGTGTGGGTTGAGATGGACGTTGTGACCTGTCTCGCCAACCCATGTGACTTGGGCGTGACGGTTGCTGACCGCTTCCAAGCGGACGAGCCAGCCTCGCACTACGCCATCATCAACAACGTGCAGAGCACGGATGATTGGTCCAAGCCCGGTCAATACGGGAAGAACGCCACGAAGACCTCCGAGCGCCGACCGCTCCTCGAGGACAGCAACTGGTGTAACAACATCATGACCTCCTTGGAGACGGCCAATGTGTGCAACCACGCCAACCAGCCTGCAAGCACCTTCCTTGCGACCAACCAGAACCTGCCAGATGTTGTCGATACCATCGGCGCCAGCTCCGTGCCTTCGTTCGCCCCAAGCGTGATCGCTGTGGCGCTCGCTGGCCTCTTCGTGAGCGCACTCTCCTTCTCCAGCCGTCGTGCTGATGACGAAGAAGACGTGGAAGCCATGGTCGGCGACGATGCTGCCGTCAGCCCGGTGATCGCTACCATCCTGATGGTGGCCATCACCGTCGTGTTGTCCGGTGTCATCTACGTCTGGGCTTCCAGCCTGGCTGAGACCGACGTGAAGGGCGTCCCTCGTATGACGTTTGACATCGAAGACATCAACGGGTTCGACGCCGACCAGGGTCACTGGCGCATCACGGTTGAACAATCGCAGACGCCTCTTGCAACGCAAGCCGTTGAAGTCGCAGTAACCTACCTGAACGCAACGGGACAAATCGTGGTCTACTCGGTGAACCTTGCCGACAGCGCCGGTGTGTATGGATTCAGTCCTGAAAACAGCGATGCCTTCGTGACGTTTGTCGATTCTGTGCAAAAGGAAGGTAACCGCTCCATTTCCACATTCAACACGGGAGACACCATCTTCGTCCGAACCCACGCTCCAGACGGTACGCCGCTGGTCGATGTTGACATCCAACTTTCGTACGCTCCGCTGAACGGCAAGGGCTCCGTCCTGAAGAAGTACGGCGACTTGAGCTACGACAAGAAGGCCTGAGGCTCTCCGCTTCGCTTGCGATTCGGATCACGGATCCCCGTTGACGGGGTACCTCGGAGGTGGGGGGACCTTGCGTCCCCTCGCTTCCTTGGTGTGCTTGGACCGATGTTGCGTGCGAAGGCTCTGAGGGCGTGAAGCGGTGGACTCACCATGGTAGAACCGAACCTGCGACCCGACGTTGTGGTCTTTGACTGCGACGGCGTCTTGGTCGATGCTGTCAGTTCATGGCGCACGTTGCACGACGCCTTCGGGACGGACAACGCCCTGAACTTGAACCGGTTCATCCGGGGCGAGATCAGCGACGTCGAGTTCATGCGCTCCGACATCCAGATGTGGAAAGCGGTGGTCAACCCGATTCATCGGGATGACCTCTTCCGAGCCTACGCTGGCGTTGCACTGATGCCAGGTGCCCGAGAAGTTGTCGCCAGACTGCAGGACGCAGGGGTGTTTGTCGCCATCGTTAGCGCAGGGGTTGACCTCTTTGTGAGCTCCATCGCGAGCATGCTCAAGGTCGACGATTGGATCGCTAACGGTTTCGTCTTCGACGAAGAGGGTTACTTGACCGATGAAGGCGTATGCCGTCTTCATGCCACGGGGAAAGGAGAGATCGTCACCAAGTTGCTCAAGATGAACGACCTGGATGTCGCAAGATGCGTTTGCGTCGGTGATTCAGAAATGGACTTGTCCATGCACGTTGAAGGAAGTCGATTCATTGGCTTCAACCCGAGTCGAGATTCGTCGGTCGTGGCCTTTGCGAGAGCAGGGATTCCGGTGGTTGTAGAAAAGGACCTTCGAGCCATCCTGCCGTTGCTCGGTTTTGACGACGATTGATGCCGCCGTTCAAGCGAACGGAATGGAGATCGATTTGTGGCTCCGTAGGTTGATTACGGTCAACATGCAAGGTTTCGGCTGGAACCCCAGCATTCGCTGGTAGGATGTTTGGTCCTGCCATGTTGAGGAGCAAACCAAGGTTGTGCCTCTGAAGTCGACGCATTCGTGGCCGTGAACGTGGCCGGTCACGAAGATATCTGGGACCTCGCGAATCACCAAGCCGTCTTCGGGCTCGGGCGAAAGAGGCGTTTTTCCTCCCCATTGGGGGGCTAAATGCCGCCTTCTCAACATTTCTCGCATGGCTTCCACGGGGTCGGCGTACGTGACGGTTCGCAACCCGGCCACGAAATCGTCAATCGACTTGCCGTGGTAGGAAAGCAGACGCACGCCGTGCAGCGAGAAATCGCACGGGTTTCCAACAAATGTGGTGGTGTTGTAGTCCTGCTGAATGTCCTTCTCAAACGTGGGTTGGGGTTCCGCCGGGCGCACGGCATCGTGGTTTCCGGGGAGCATGAGGCACTCAACCCACTCCGGAAGCAGTTCCAAGAGGCGAGCAAATTCACTGTACTGAGCAAACAAATCGGGGATGGCCAACTCTTTGTCTTGACCTGGATAGATGCCGACACCGTCGACGCAATCCCCCGAGAGAATGAGGTACTTGATCGTCTTCGCCAGCGGGTCGGTGTGGAACCAGCGGACCATTTTGTGCCACTGTGCCTCAAGGAAGGTTTTGGACCCCACGTGGATGTCTGAAAGGAAGGCGACGCTGACCCCTTGTTCTGCACTCACCTTCTGATGTTTTACCTCCAAGGGGAAATGGAGGTCGTCCACGTAAAACACGTCACCCGTCTGGCTAAAGGTTCCCGAAACGCCCATCACGTCGTCGGGCATCAACCCGGCTTCGAGAATTTGTTCGTGCGCTCGGTCTCGGTCGTCCCCACTTCGTTTCGTGAGCAAGCATGTCATTTCCCCCGTTTCGTCCTCAAGACCCCAAATCAAGTGTCCGTTTTTCGTGTACCGGGGTTCATTCACCAACCCGATGGCCACGGCTTTGTTGTCGTAACCTTGGTAGCGGGAACTCTCCGCAAGAAGTCGGGCGATTTCCTGGTGCTTCCTCGGGAGGTTTGAATTCTGGACGATGAGTTTCCGAATGCTTTGCAGGCGGTCGTTGAAACAGGCGGTGATGTCGGCCATTTTTCCTTCCGTGGTGGAGTTCCCGGTGATGTCGTAGTGAACGGTGATGTCCGATGCAGCATCGCTTGCGTGCATCGAAAAATCTTCGGTATTCCAATCCGGCAAGTTGTTCCTCAACATCACGTCAACAGGTTGTGGAGGCTCAAGCGGTGCAACGGTACGGGCCAAGTCCGTGGCGCCCTCTTCAATGGCGTGTGTCGGGATGCTCTGTTGCTGAGGGAGCTTCGTACCACCAGCCATGTTGACCATCTCGTCAAGCATATCAGCGGTCAACATGCCTCCCGAAAAATTTAGGGATTGGGCCGCAGCAATCACGCTTGCTGGGCGTTCAAGTTGGAGAAGTCGTTCCCGTAATGACTGGGGTGCAAGCAACTTTTGTTGCCGCAAAAGGGCAGCAATGTTGGACCAAGGCTCACCCATGATTGGAATGAGGGACGACGCTTCAAAAGGTATGTGGGTCGTAGGGAATGGGAATGGATTCACTCCTCGCCGTCAACCCATTCAACCTCGAGAGCGATGGCGTCCTCTTCACCGGTGGATCTCCAAGCCTCGTCTTGCCAGCTCGCTGGCTTGCCCACCTCGTCTTGTTTTTCCAATTCCGCTTTGGCTGCTCGCATCGCGTCCATTTCCGATTTCAATCGCGCTTCCTCGGCATCATGCACCATCCTGGCCTGTTCTTCCAAAAGGCGGTCAAAGGCCTCGTCCCAGCAATCCATGGCCGTAAGGAGGGCAAAATGGACGAAACCGGATTTGTTTTCTTCTCGGGTCCCCCCGATTTGCGTGCGTTTTGCGTTGGCCCATGTTCGCGAGGCAATACCGACGTAGACGGTCCCAACCGGTTTTTTTGACCCTTGATTTGTGGGTCCAGCGATTCCAGTGACGGAGATGGCGAAATCGGCGTTTGCTCGTCGCAATGCCCCTTGTGCCATTTGGATGGCCACCTGTGCGGAAACCGCTCCTTTGTTGGCGAGAGCTTCCGGGTCAACCCCGAGTTCTTCCACCTTGGCCTGGTTTGCGTAGGTCACAAAAGAGCGCTCAAACCATGAACTCGCCCCTGCGATGTCGGTGAGGGTGCTGGCGAGAAGACCTCCCGTGCACGATTCCGCAAGGGTGACGGTTTTTCCGTATTTTTTGAGGCGCCGACTCAGGCGAGCGGCAGCGGCCTGGATTGTGGCATCCATTGGTCCGTTCTCCCGGCTTCTTCTCTTGAGGTTACCGCCCATGCGGATTCTTGAAAAAGGGCCTCTCACAGGGCAGCGTGGGTCTGTGGTCTAGCGGCTATGACACCTCCCTTACACGGAGTTGATCGAGGGTTCGAGTCCCTCCAGACCCACTACCAAAGGAGGGCCTCAATCGCTTCATTGCTCGCAAGAACCCTCGTGATACCGCTTGCTCGCTGAATTGCCGTCGGGTCAACATCAGCGTCAACCACCAAGAGATGGACCGCACGTGACCACAAGCCTTCAACCACCGCAGCGTTGCGATGGTCCACCCCCACCAACACGTCTTCCAATTCACTGAAGGCGAGGGCAGCGGTTGCCTGCGGGAGTTCCTCAGCGGTGAGCAGCAGCCACCGTCTTCCCTGCAAGTCCTTCCGAATATCCGAGCCCAACTGGTGGAACCGAATGATGTTCACGCGCTCACACCCTGTACCTCAAGAGGGCAATTGCCCCTCCAAACCCAAGCAGTTGTTCTCCATCATCGTGGTTGGCAGAGCACTGAACCACGTTTCCAGAAAACCGTTCAACGGTTTCCGCGATCTCGGACCACGGTCGCCCGTTGCACATCGAACCCTCTTCTCGAAGCGTGTCGGCGCTGATGAGCAAGGTTTCAACGGCTCCTTCGTCAACAGCCCGGGACAAATCGGTTTCACCGTAGGCAACGGCTCCGTTGGTCGAAAGGCGCTGCCATGCTTCCTCGAGCAGTTCGATTTCTTTGACCATCCGGTGTTCGCTCAACACCTTCCCTGCCAGATTCTCCCGAAGCACCTCGTTTGCAGCCGCACGACCGCCCATGCTGGTCGCAACGGAGGTCATCATGCGTTGATGTCCGGCGGCCTTCAGATCGTCCATCATTCGGTCTCGATTTTTTCCCGGGCCGCAAAGAACCATTGGCATATCGGGGTCAAGTTGTTGGCTCAGACCGTCAACAACGCTGGCCCGGAAAGCCGTTGCGACGCCTTGGGATTGACGGAGGTCGCCCCGTTTTCCGCCCCCTCGCATCGTCCATGTGGCGCTTTCGCGCAAACCACGTCCCGTTACGAAGAAGAGAATCATCTCGTCGGCTTCGACCACCAAAAGCGCCACTTGCCCTTGTTTCGAAGCGTCAACGCTCTCTTGCAGCAAGTCCTGGTCCAATTTGCTCAACCCGTGAGGTGTGCTGAGAACAAGTTCGTCCCGCAATTCCACCATGTGCGTGTGGTGAAGGCCGACATCGAGGGGTGCTTGTTCGATGACACCGTGTACGCGAAGGTTTTCTGAAAACGCTTGATGTTCGGTATATTGAACGAGGAGATGAATCCACATTTTCTTGCGCTCTGCTTGTTTGGCTCTCCCGCCTTCGTCTCCTGAAGTGGTTTGGTCCCTTCGCTCCCCCAACATGCCCATCGACATGCCGGGTTTGATGAGCCGCTGCAGGACCCAGAGATCGTCAACCGTTCGAACACGAAGTCGCCATTCCTCGGGGCTTCGGGAGAGTATATCCATGCCCTCACCCAAAGACGCCGAGGAGGTTCCCGTCTTCATCCATGTCCATGTCCAACGCAGCCGGTCGCTTCGGTAGGCCAGGCATGGTCATCATGTCTCCGAGAACCGCAACGACAAATCCTGCACCTGCATTGAGTCTGAATTCTCGTATTGGTACGGTGAATCCGGATGGTGCACCCAAGAGCGATGCGTCGTGCGAAAAGGAATACTGGGTCTTGGCCATGCAGACAGGGAGGTGTCCGTATCCCCACGCGCGAATATGCTCCAATTCCCTTTGCGCTTTGGGGGTCATCTCCACCCCGTCCGCTTTGTAGAGGCGGGTGGCGATGGCGGTCGCTTTGTCCATCACGTCGGCTTTGGTCTCAAACAAGGGGATGAACGGGCGTCCGGCAGCGACGTGATTTTGCACGGCACGAACGACGGCTTCGGCGAGGTCTTTCCCACCGGGGCCACCGTTTGCATGGACTTCGGTGATGCACACCGCCTGTGCTCCACTCTCGTGAGCGGCGTTGGTGATGGCTGCTAGCTCCGCATCGGTGTCAGAAGCGAATTTGTTGATGGAAACCACGACAGGTACGCCAAAAGCAGCCATGTTTCGGATGTGCCGGTCGAGGTTTGTTTTCGCCCCGAGGGTGGTGGCCTCAACGTTCTCGGCCTCCAACGTGGCTTTGTCGGGGCGAACACCGCCTCGGTCACCGAACGCACCGCCATGCAGTTTCATCGAGCGGACGGTGACGTTCATGACGATGCAATCCGGTGCTTTGCCAGAAGTTGCGGCTTTGATGTGCATGAATTTCTCAGCGCCCATGTCGGAGCCGAACCCGGCCTCGGTGACGACGAGATCTGCACTGGCCAGTGCCATGCGGTCGGCGATGATACTGGAGTTGCCGTGTGCGATGTTTGCAAAAGGACCCCCGTGAATGAAGGCAGGGTTCCCTTCCAGCGTTTGGGTGATGTTTGGGAGAAAGGCTTGTCGGAGCAGCAAGGCCATGGCGCCCGCAGCACCGATGTCTTCGGCTTTTACCGGGTGACCTTCGGTGGAGGTTCCAACAACGATTTCCCCGAGTCGCCGGCGCAGGTCAGCATAGTCGCTGGCGAGCACGAGAATGGCCATCACTTCGCTGGCCGCTGTGATGTCAAACCGATCTTCGCGAACCTGCCCGTTGGCCGGGCCACCTTTGCCCACCGTCACGTTGCGTAACGCCCGGTCGTTCATGTCAATCACCCTCGGCCATGTGATCCGGGAGGGGTCAAGTTTGGAGGCGTTGCCATGCTTGAGGTGGTTGTCGAGAAGGGCTGAAAGGAGGTTGTGGGCAGAGGTTACGGCGTGCAAGTCGCCAGTCAGATGAAGGTTGATGTCCTCCATGGGGAGCACCTGAGCGTGTCCTCCACCCGCAGCCCCTCCTTTGATGCCGAAAACGGGTCCCATGGAAGGTTCACGGATGACGCAGGTGGCGGATTGGCCGATGGCGCAAAGCGCCTGTGTCAAACCGATGGTGGTGACCGTTTTTCCTTCGCCAAACGGCGTTGGGTTCACGGAGGTGACAAGCACGAGGCTGCCCAATGGCTTTCCAAACCGTTCTTTCAAAGCCGGCCACGTGACTTTAGCGACGCCGTTACCCATGGGCATCAGTTCATGAGATGAAATCCCAAGTTTCCACGCCACCGCTTCAACGGGCTCCATTTTTGCGGCACGTGCAATTTCAAGGTCGGAGGCCATACTTGGGTTGCGACTCGTTGAGTCTTTGAAACCCTCGCTCAGTAAAACGGTGAGGCGGCGAGTTTTCAAACCGCTCCGGAAAGCGGAGGCCTCAATCGTCCTTCATCGTCCCAAGGTAGTCCGGAAGGTCGACGCCGGCCATCTTGGCGACATCGTGCACCGGTGGGAGGCTTTGGATGAGGGAGGACACGAAGTTGGAGGTTGCACCGCCTTCGCCACCTTTGTTGCCTGAGTCCCAAACGGTGATTTTATCGATCTTGAGGTTGGCGATGGCTTCGGTTTGGCGTGCAACGAGTTCCTCTATCTTCTCGACCATGAGCAGGGTGGCAGCGGCCTTGGCATCGCCGCCTGCGCTAGCGACGAGTTTGGAGTAACCCTCTGCCTTTGCCTCAAGAACGGCTCGCTGACCTTCTGCTTCTGCATTGTAGGCGGCAAGGGTTGCATCCGCCTGACCTCTTGCGATTCGGCGTTGGCGCTCCGCTTCTGCTTCGGCTGCAATCTCGATTTGTTGTTTCGAAATCTCTTCACGAGCGATTTCCTCAGCACGCAGGCGCTGGCCCTCGAATTCATATTGAGCCTTTTCAATCTCAACCTGCGCTTTGCGCTTGGCGACTTCTGAACGCTTGAGGGCCTCGGCTTCTTTCTCAGCGAGGTCGGCGTTGTAACTTGCAATGTCTGCACGGGAGAGGTTTTCACCCTCAACGGCCTTGGATTCTTGTTGCTGGACGAAGACACGGCGGTCGGCCTCGGCTTCTTTCTGCCCTTTCTCGGATTCTGCCCGGTTCTTTGCGACTTGGATTTCACGGGCCCGATCGGCTTCTGCTTGCCCAACGGCACCGTCTCGGGTGGCGTTGGCTCGGTCGACGTCGGCAGCGGCAATCGCTTGAGCAGCAGCCTTGGCGCCGATGGACTTGATGTAGTCCGCTTCGTCGGTGATGTCCGTGATGTTGACGTTGATGAGGTAGAGACCAATCTTGTGCAACTCGGTGTCGACGTTGTTCACGACCTGGCTCAGGAAGGCTTCACGGTCGCCGTTGATTTCTTCAATGGTGAGCGAAGCAACCGTGAGGCGAAGTTGGCCAAAAATGATCTCCTTCGCCATGGCTTCAATGTCACCGGGTTGCAGTCCAAGCAGGCGGACAGCTGCGTTCTGCATGATGGACGGCTTGGTGTCAATACCGATGGTAAACGTCGAAGGCACGTTGATGCGGATGTTTTGCTGCGAGAGGGCGTGTTCGAGGTTGATGTTGATGGTCATGGGTTGCAGGTCCAAGAAGGCATAATTCTGCACCAATGGCCAAACAATTTTTCCGCCACCGTGGTAACACTGAGCTGCTCCTGAACCCTTTGTGTTTCCGTAAACAACCAAGATTTTGTTTGCAGGCGCAAGTTTGTATCGGCTTGTAGCAACATAAACGGTTGCAAGCACGACGATGACAAAGAGCGAGATACCGAGCAGAACGAGTGTTTCACCAACGGAGGCCATGGTTCCACCACAGGTGCTCTCCTTTAAGAGACTTAACACGGCCCAGAGACTATTCTTCTTCAGAAGATGCAACCGCGTCGGACACCTTCAACGGTTTGACCACCAAGATCTCCCCAATGTTTCCGACCACAATGACAAATTTCCCCGTGTCGATTTGCAACCCTTCGTCCTCAGCCACCGCCTCGCACGTCCGCAATGCGTCTTGGAACTCCACTTGGACCTCGCCGGACTGGCCGGGTTTGATGACGCGATACACGGTGCCTTTGGCGCCAATGGCTTCGCTGTGTGCGACCGTTCCATCGGTTTCGAGGCTGGCAATGACTTGGAAGACCTTCCCGACCATCCACATCGAACCAATGCCCGTCACGGTGCCTGTGAGAATTGCGGGAATCGGGCCGTATTCGCTTTGGCTCACCGCCAATCCAAAGATGCCAAACATCATCATGAAGCTCAATAGCCCTTGGATGGTCAGCATGTGGAACACGCCTTCTGCATCCATCTCCAAATTGATGTCCAATCCGGGGATGGCGTCCAAAAACCCGTCAGCTACGCCTCCAATGAGGACGAGCAGGAAGTAGATGGTGAAAAGGACGGTACCAATGACCGCCATGGCGGCAAAAAAGACATCAATTCCGGTGATGTCGCCAAGGCCAAAAAAATCCATAATTGTTGAAAAACCAAGCAACCCATCACATCCTCTTGCGTTTGGCTTTCTTCGTTGCTTCATCAAGGTTCTGCTCTTTTTTGAGCGGACGGATGTAAATGATGTAATAATGACCGTAGACAATTGGTCCAAGTGAGCCTCCGACCAACACACCAACACCCCACGGGGGGAGTTCCAAAGCGACGCCGAACAGGAGGACGATCAACAAGGCGATGAGAATGAAGGCCTTTTCAAACAAAATCAGGAAAATGTTGTCTCTGTCACCGTTGACCCGGTCCTTGAGCAAAAGGATGTTCAGAAGGTCCGCCATGCGATTTCAGCCTTCAAGTTTCAAGTGCACTGAGGAGGATTTCAAACACAACCAGAACAAAGAGGTAAACGCCCGCTACGAACATAAACGGAGCTTGGTTGTCGCTTTCCATTTGTTTGGTCTTGGCTGCCTGTTCAGGCGAAGCGTTTCCAAATTGGGTTTCGTACATTTTGTCGTTTTTGTTGGACTGATAGATGAGGAACACCATGGTCGAGATGATGATGGCCCAAGATGCGCCGAACACCGTCCCGAGGGCATCGTTGAACTCAGCCCACATCTTGAACGTCATGTAGGTGCCGAGAACAGCCGTCATCATCCCGATTCCCTTGCCCATAAATCAACCAAGGAACGCTCCTTCTTCAAGGTTCACACGACACTTCGGCGGCTTTTTGGTGTGAGGGGCCTTCCAAAGGTTATGGTCGTGATTCGATATGCAATCGCAGGCCAACCGGTTGAGAGCAGCCTCTCGCCACTTCTCACCGCACTTGTTGCTGCACACTTGGGGTATCCCACCAGCGAGAAACACCTCAAAATGGAGCTGGTTGAGGTTTCCGCTTTGTCCGATGCGTTGGCTTGGGGCTATGCGGGGGCCGTGCCCGTGCCGAGGCCTTGGGCGTACACCGGGGCCTCTATCGGAACATTTCGCACCTCTGCTCTCCTCCAAAAAGCGGTCGCTGCAGCGATGGAACTCGAAGCGCCTCACGGTGACTTGGCCCCATCATCAACCAAACCGTACATCACGACCCGAACCGCTCACCCTGGCCTGCCCACCCGATTGTTTGATGAAGAGATTTGGTTAAACCTCACCTCCCCGCTCAAGCATCAACTTGACTCGAGTGCTGTGGTGGCGGTCGACACATCAATGACCACCAAATCGGTCAATGTCCTGCGATGGGACGGTCGTGGTTGGTGGTGCGCCGGTGTTGACGGAGAAGGCCTTCGGATGGTGCTCCATCATCACGGGTTCAATGCAACAGAGACGGTTTTGGGATTGTGTGGCGGAGGGGGTGCCGCACGTTCAACGGCCGCAACATGGGTCGAATCAGGTGGCCAACTTCACCCCCTGCCCAGTCGCAGGGAACTTGACATTGAGGGCCTAACGAACCACGTTACAGAGCGAACTCCAGAGGTCCTCGTTGACTTTGAAGATGTGTTGTGCCCAGAAGAAACAGAGACGCTGATGTTGCGAGCAGCCTATCGACCGATGGAGGGCAGTTTTGAGGAACGTGTTTCCGCCTGTTCATCCCCTTGCCTTGATGGTCGGTGGTTGCTCGCCGCACAGCATTTGGCGTGTTGGCGCCATCTTTGGGCGCCCGAACACGCTTCTTCTCTCCCTTCGTTGGACCTGTTGTTGACTCGGCTTGTTAAAGCGGAATCCCTGCTTGCAGAATATGCAAATTAGCGAAGGTTCTTTTGGAAAGTGGTTACGGTGAAGGCGTGATGGCCAACAACGAACAGACCAACGCTCCAGTCGTGGTTTGGGTGCTTGCGTTGCTTTTTTTGCCGCTTGTTGTTGGCGAGCCAGTTGAGGACCGATCTTTTCAGCCAAGCCATGAAGGGGCCGACTTTCCAGTGGGTTGGACCGAGTTCAACCTCGGTGGTCCCTTCTCCCCAGAGGTCAGAATGAATTACCCCGCCATGGCCAACGGTGAGGACAAAGAAATGGCGGGAAACGGTCCGTTCCCTTGGGTTCTCTTCATCGGTGATTCCGGGGAATCGGTTGACGGTTACAAGTTGTTGACGGAGCCGCTCGTTCAACGGGGATACATCGTTGTGGTCACCGGGCCGGTCGGTGACGAAACCGATATTGAGGCCACCGTGAACCTTCTCGACGCCGTTTTCGGACAGATGGACCAACAAAACCAGACCAATAGCCGGGTCCTTGGGTCTGCGAGCAACATTGACTTGGAACACTGGGGTTTGCTCGGTCATGGGAAGGGCGCTGCAGCGGCCTATCTCGCGGCTCCGTTTTGGCCCCTCGCTTCGGCTTCAAACGACCATCAACCGCCGCGAGGGCTCATCGGTTACGGTCTGGATTTCGAGGAGCTGAGTCCTGCATTCACATGGGATGATGTGGAGCAAGGCGCATCGTTCTCATTGCCCAATGCTGCTTTGTTCATGACGGGTACGGTCGACGAAATCGCTCCCTCTCAAGCGACGATGGAGCGCGTGGCTTCCTTGAGTGGGTACGGCTGGCAGTGGATGCACCTGCTGGGTGCAGACCACTATCAATTTCAAGATACGCGGTCCATCTTTGAAAACGACGGCGACCCTACCATGAGTCAAAGCGACCAAATTGAATTCGCGGTGGACCACACGGTGGCCTACCTCGATACGGTTTTACGAGGCGATCATGCACGGTTCAGAGAAGCTTTCAATCGGGCTCTTGGGCCAATGGTTGTGAGCGACGAGCGTGCTTATGTCGATGAAGACTTGACGCCCTCGGCGTTTCTCGTTTGGGAGAATGTGACCGTATCCCACAACTCATCAACCGTTTTGAATGCAGACGACACGTTTGAGATCAACGCCAACTGGAGCCTTCGTAACGGCGATGTGTTCGGTGACCTGCCAGAAAATTGGTCCGTGAGCGTGACCTGCGGTTGGCTTGATGCATCTTGGAACACCTCCGCCAACCTTGACACAAACGGCACCGCCAGCTGCACTTACCCCATGACGCCCGTGGCGCCCGGCCTCCAAACTGCATGGATGCAAGTTGATGTCGAAGGTGCCCCCTCAATGCTTTGGGAGAGCGTTACGCGGAACAACACTCCCGTTTCCTTGCTTTACCCTCAACCCATGGTGTTTGTTCCTCAGCATGGTGAGGCTGAACTGGAGGTCTCCGAGGTGGCCGTGGACCCGGACGGACAAGCGGTCCGTGTTGTGAACGCCACGCTTGTTGGGCTCGACTCTCATCACTTTTCTGTTGAAATCACCGAAGATCAAAGTCGCCTCATCCTCCGTCATGCCCTCGATGAGGAATGGCTTGGCGAGTGCATGCTCAACGTCCGTCTTCGGAGCGATGGCGGTGTTGTGGATGAAATCAACACGAGCCTGCGCGTGATGCTCACGCCCTTTGACGACCAAATCGTCAAATCGGGCCCGGTCCCGATTCAGGAAATGGACGAGGACGGGGCCCCTCTTGTTTTTGACTTGCGCACGGTGGTCAGCGATCCCGAGGGCGAGGCGATCTTGTTGCGCATCGGTGGGCAAGCATCGGGGGAACAAGGTCCTGTCCGTTACGTCATCAACGAGCCCTATATCACGCTCACACCGCTGCCCAATCAAAACGGTGCAACCGTTCTTCGTGCAACGGTGAGCGACGGTTCAAACCCTCCGTTGGACTTGGACATCCCCGTCGTGGTCAATGCCGTGAACGACCCCGTTGTGGTCAATGCTTCTCTCTGGGAGGGTGATGTGGTCATGGACGAGGACACCGTCCATCGCCTTGAACTTGCACCGTTGGCATACGATGTCGATGAGGACCCGCTGATTTGGTCGGTTGAGGGTTCACCGGATGCGGTGGACATCACCCGAGACGGCGATGCATTTCTTTTCACGCCAGACAAAGACCTCAACGGGGTGTTCCCTGGTCTTTGGCTGAACGTCACGGACGGACAAACGAGTTCATCCTTTGCCTTCTCTCTCGTGGTCGAGCCGGTTGGGGACCTTCCCTTCCTCGCAGTGACTGGCGTACAGCGTAACGAGGGAAGCACCACGGCAACGGTGCAGTGGTCCGTGACCGATCTGGACGGTGCAAGTTCCACCGCAGCGAAGGTTTTCATTGACGGGCGTGAAACGGCAGCCAACCATTCCTGTTTGGAAAACACCCCAGGTTCCTACCAATGCTTGACCCTGATCTCGCTCTCCCAAACCGCCAACGGCACGGTCTCGGTTCAGTTGACCTTGCTGGACGAGGAATTGGCGCAAGAGGTGATCGCAGCGTACGTGGTGGACTTGACAGCCCCCGCCCCGTCAACGTCTGGTTCGGGTGATGAGGCCAGCGGTGAAGGCGACCTAAGGACGATGGTTCTGGTCGGCGTGATGCTCCTGATGGTTGCCGTTTTGCTTTTGCTGGTGGCTCGGCAGCGAGGAGGCGGAGCAAGCGCAGGGTCTCTTCAAGTCGTTGAGGAGCAGGAAGTTCAACAACTCGCATCCTCCGGAGGCTTGTTGGCCCGTGTGGAGCGGCTCAAGTGATCACAGCGGAATGTTGCCGTGCTTTTTCGGTGGCGACCACTCCCGTTTGTTTTTGAGGATGTTCAAGGCTCTGCACAACCGGAGCCGGCTTTCTTGAGGTTCAATGACATCGTCAAGCCAACCGTTACGGGCCGCAACATAGGGGTCACCAAACTTTGCTTTGTATTCGTCGACGAGTTGGAGTCGCACGTTCTCCTTCTCCTCTTCGGGTGCGGCGTTGATCTCTCGTCGATGGATGATGTTCACGGCACCCTCGGCCCCCATCACCGCTAGTTCAGCGGTGGGCCAAGCCACGTTGTAATCGCTTTGCAAATGTTTGCAGGACATGGCGAGGTAGGCGCCGCCGTAGGCTTTACGCGTGACGAGGGTGAGTTTGGGAACCGTGGCCTCGGCGTAGGCAAACAACAACTTGGCTCCGTGGCGGATGATGCCGCCCCACTCTTGCACCACGCCGGGCAGGAATCCAGGAACATCCTCAAAAGTCAGCAGCGGGATGTTGAACGCATCGCACGTCCGAATGAAACGGGCGGCTTTGATGGAGGCGTCGATGTCAAGGCAACCCGCCAACACCTTGGGTTGGTTGCCCACCACGCCAACGGTATTGCCGTTCAGGCGAGCAAAACCGATGATGATGTTGTCTGCATACGATGGGAACAACTCCATGAAGAGGCCGTCATCAACCACCTCCTCGACAACGCTCACCATGTCGTAGGGTTTGTTTGGATTGTCGGGGACGATGTCCTGAAGCGCCTCGTTCAAGCGGCTGTTCGGGTCGGATGTTGGTACATGAGGCGGGTCAGCCATGTTGTGGTCGGGCAGGTGAGAGAGGATGGCAGCAGCGAGTTCGCATGCGTCCTCTTCGTCTTCTGCAATAAGCGAGGCTATGCCCGAACGAGATGCATGGAGGGTTGCACCTCCCAAGCCGGCGGCGTCAACTTCACCGCTCAAAACCTCCGGGGTTTCAAGGGGTGAGGAGAGGAAGAGTTGGCCGTGTTCCTCGCCGAGGATGGTGAAATCGGAGAGGGATGCAGCGAGAGCGGAAACGCCAACCACCGGACCGAGAACCAGGCTGATCATTGGAATGCGGCCGCTGCATTGCACCAGTCGGTCGAGCATTTCTCCCGTTCCTGCCAGAGCGTTCACACCGTCTTGGGCGCGTTGACCACCGCCATCCCACATGCAAATGAGCGGGGCCTTGGCTCGTTCGGCCATTTCGATCACCTTCGCAATTTTCAGGGCGTGCATTTCGCCCATGCTGCCTCCGTGGACACTGAAATCTTGGGCAAAGCAGTAGACGCGTCGTCCTTCGATGGTGCCTTGGCCGGCCACCACGCCATCACCGAGGGTTTGGTGAAGGAACATGTTGTGGTCGTCGGTGCGATGGGTGACGAAGGTGTCGAGTTCGAGAAAGGAATCTTCGTCCACCAAGAGGTTGATTCGGTCTCTTGCGGTTCCTCTACCGCTTGAACGGATGGCTTCCTGACGTTTCAGTCCGCCACCAAGCCGAGCCGCCTCCCGTTTGGCGCGGAGGTCTTCGAGGCGATGGTCAACGTTGCCTTCCACGGTCGTTCCACTCCTGCACGGTTCTTGATTCAAGCGCTCATTCCATCAAGCGTTCACGGTGTTCTCCACAGAGGTTTTTCGTCATGATATCAGCGATGTTCAAGTTCTGGGAAAGCGCCCAATGAAGCTTGGTCGTGATGGTTTCAGGGGTTGAGTTGACGCCGTGACCCAACAACCCCATGCTCTTCTGCTTTCGTCCCTTGGAATAGACATTCATGTCCACCGGTCCATGGATGCACTGGTTGACGATGACAACGGGGAGTTCCCGGTTCATGCAACGGACCAAACTTCGCCACAGGTTCTGATTTTCTGGGGCGTCGTTTTGGGGGTCATCGATGGGGAGGTGGCCAAGTCCTGTGCCGTGGATGACCACGCCTTGGATACCGGTGTTGGCCACCGCCTCGATGTGTTCTGCATGGAGCCAAGGTCCGGCGATGAATTGGGCAATTCGCTGTCCGGTCTCGTACGTTGTCGGGACGGTGTTGACGGGTCGTTCGCCTGCGGTGTTTCGTGCCTCATCGTACCAAGGAAGCGGGATGATGGTCCACCCGTCTTGGCTGTTGGAGATTTTTGCAAGGGGTTCGGCGTTCACCGGTTGGAAGGCGTCTCGGCGGGAAGAGTGCATTTTTCTGACTGCAACGCCGGAGTGAACGGCCATCACCCCGTCGCTTGAGGTGTCGTGCATCACGACCACAACGCTGTCACCGGCGTCTCCAACTGGCAAGGGGCCGTTTGCTGCCCACTGGACGGCTGCGAGGAGGTTTTCCGCGGCGTCGGAAGAACCCCTGTCGCTGGAACGTTGGGAGCCGACCATGGCGACAGGGCCTGCGGGTCGTTCGCCTTTTCCAGCGAAAGCGAAATTGAGTGCGGCGGAGGTGATGTGCAAGGTGTCGGTTCCGTGGGCGATCACGACGCCTCGGCAACCTTCTGCGAAAGCATCGGCGCAAGCAGCGGCGATCAAGTTCCAATGCTGTGGGCGAATGTCATCGCTGAACATGTTCCCGATTTTGACGGCGTCCAATCGAGCAAAAGACGCCAATTCGGGCAACGCATCCAAAAGTTCGTTCGGCTCAAATCTCGCTTCAACCGCACCGGTGGCGTAGTCCACTTTGGAAGCGATGGTGCCTCCCGTGTGGATGAGACGGACGCGGGGGAGGTCGTCGCTTGTGGTCTCGGTTGCGACGAGGGGGGTCGTTGTCGACATCGCAGCAGATGCTTCCAACGGCTCCCACGAGACCAAAGCTTCGTTGGGGAAACTCACATTATACCCGTTATCCAATTTGATGGTGATGTGTTTTGGAGCAGATGGCGGCAAGACCAGGCCACTGTGCTCCACCTCACCGTTATGGGTCGCAAAGGTTGCTCGTGCACGCTCGCCGGCAGTGGGCAAATCGACCATGAACCTTCGGTGTCCGAGTCGCACCATCAATGAATCGCTTCACTGAGAGAGGTCTTTCACCTTCTCGACCAAATCCATTCGGCGGAGCCTCCAGATGCCGATCGGCGTCATTGCGACGGCGATGATGACCACGCCCGCAATGAGTTGATAGGCAACGCTCGGGACGATCACAATGGCCACGTAAAACTGCCAGGACGAGAATGAAGCGGCCAATCCTATGGCACCCCCGTAGGCAAAGGCAATGCCGACAAGGCCGCCGATGATGCCGATGAGCAGACTCTCAAAGAGGAGCATCAAACCGAGGCTTTTCGTTGACGCTCCGAGCACACGGAGGGTGGCGAGTTCAAAATCCCGCTCTGCCACATTCATAATCATCGTGTTGAACATCACGGCGATGGTGAACATCAGTCCAAGATACATCATGGCTTGGAAGATTTGGGTTTGCTGGTCGATGAGGCTCTTCATGCCATTGATGATCGCTTGGCGTTCGACCACGCCCATGGAAATTTCAGCGAGGGATGCATCCACTTCGACGCCATCGGGGAGTGCAAGGTACATCGACGTCACATTAACGCCCAAGGCTTGACCAAGGTCTTCTCTCAAGAAATACATCGTGCGAGCCAATTCACCGCGGGTGACACCAACGATGGTGACTTCATGTTCTGCCCCGTTCAAGAGAACGGTGTGTTCTTCACCGATGTTCCACCCGAGGAATATCATGGCACCCTCATCGAGCATGACCTGACTGGTTGCGTTTTGTGGCTGAGGTTTCTCGCCTTCAATCACGTTGACCTTTCGCATCCCCGTCTCGTAAGAATCAAAGCCGACCAGCGTAAAGACACGAGTTAATCCATCGGCATCCTCTACTGAACCCAGAGGCATCTCGATCAACGGCTCGTAGGATGCGCCTCGTTCATTGGCCCACGCGATGACATCCGCATCTCCGTCTTCGGTGATGTAGACTTGTGCGTCCCACGATTGTTGCTCCTCAAGTCCCCCGACGATGGTGTCTTGGAGACCTGCCGACATCATCTGAACCGAACCAAAAAGCATCAACGAGATACCGACGGCGAGGAAGGTCATCATCAAACGAACAGGTTTGCGCACGCTTGACCGAATGGACAACCCCAGCGTCGTTGGCATCCACGAGGTGATGCGTCGCAGCAGGTTTGAACCGACCCGCATTTGATTTTGCCCGCTCAAGACTTCAAGCGGGTCGAGACGGCTTGACTTCCATGCAGGAAAAGCCCCGGACAGGAAGACCACGAACATCGTGGGCACGATGATGCTTGTGTGCAAGGAAAGCGGCACCTCCCGTTCCGTAATGGGAAGGCCGACGATGCCCTCGTAGAAATCCAACATGCCGTTGACGCCCCAAGGTCCAATCAGGGCGCCGAATCCACAACCCACGGCACCGATGGCCAGTGGAGCGATGAGGTACCCCGTCATCAGCGATGTTCGATTGACACCGAGGGTTCGGAGCACGGCGATTTCCTTGGCTTGGCTTTGAACCAGACGTTGGAGGCTGAGCACGATGGTGATGGAGGCGATGGCCGCAATCATCACCGTGAACGGAACGCTGGACCGTTTCGCACTTTCGAGGTCTTGACGCATGATTTCAACCGGCTCGTTCTGACCCCTGTCTCGGATGCGACCGTCCAGTGCAGCAACTTCCATGGCGTCGTTGACGAGCGCTTTTACCTCGTCGATTTCATTGCCTTCGTAGGCTTCGGTGTCAGGGAGGTCAAAGGAAGGCGTACCTTCAACGTCCAAGAGGAGGGTGTTGCTGCTTCCCAGCGAGGTGTTTGTTAAGCGAGCCATACCGCGGTCTGAGACGTAGCCCACGACGTATTGGCCCGCTTCTGGTGGGAACAAGGATCCTTCGGGTGCCATGAAGACATGAAGTGGATGGTAGCCGATGCCCACGATGGTGAATTCTGCAGCGGCATTTCCTGCACCGATCATCACGGTGTCGTCAATCGACAAATCAAGGGCTTCCACCACGTGAGCATCTATGACGATTTCATCTGCGCTTGAAGCCACTCGACCCTGAGTGTGGCCGTCTGGCATCCAAATTCGGTCGGCGTTGGCGTCATCGGGAATGCCGTGCCAAAGGGAATTGATGATGTGCGTCCCCGTATCGTTGGTGTGGAACATGGTGCCTTGAACGATGCTTCGCCCTTCGCACGAGTCGAGGGCTGCCATGCCAGATGGCCAGGATGTCTCCAGTGCATTGCAAAAGGCGCTCACCTCGCTGGCTGACCAAGAAGTGCTTCTGTTGTCAATCCAAAGATCCGCAAGGTTGGCACCATCTTCATTATCGCCTTGGAGGGTCTCATACATTCCTTCCACGTTGTGGGAATAGCCACCAAAGGTGATGCCAGCAAACACACCGACCGAGACCATCAATACGACGGCCAGAAGGCGAAGTTTTGTTCGCCACAGGCTCCTCGCCAATCGTTTGTTCAGTAAATTGGACACCCTTTCACCTCACGCTTCTTCATCGGCGGATGTGCGTTGGTCGGCGACAATTTTCCCACTGTCAATACGGATGACTCTGGTGGCGTATTTGACAAGCCCCTCGTCGTGAGTGACAAACACCGAGGTGATGTTTTCCTGCTTGCAAGCACTGACCAAGGCTTCCATCACTTTGTTTGAGGTTTCTGTATCAAGATTTCCTGTCAGTTCATCACCCAACAGAAGTGTCGGCCGTTTTGCGATGCTTCGAGCGATGGCGACACGTTGTTGCTGACCGCCACTGATTTCCCCAGGGAATCGGTTGATCTCTGCTTGAAGCCCGACGAGTTTAAGCAGTTCTTTGGCCCGAGCTGCGTCTTTCTTTCCGGCGAGTTCTTGGATGAGGAGGATGTTCTCAAGCACCGTCAAATCCTGAAGGAGGTTGAAGAATTGAAAGACGTACCCAATGTTATCCCGTCGAAACGAGGTCATTTTTTCGGATTGGTTGCGAGGAACTTCTTCGCCGTGGAAGCGGTATGATCCGCCGGTTGGGCTGTCAAGGGCTGAGAGACAATTGAGCAGGGTGGTCTTTCCCGAGCCAGAGGGGCCTAAGAGAATAACACGTTCACCTTCGTGGATTTCAAAACTCACGCCGTCAAGTGCTTTGACAACCCCTGCAGGGGTTTCGTAATGCCGTTGCAGGTTGTCCATTCGTAACAAGGCGTTTGACATGTCCCTCAAAGCGTCCCAGTCAGCCCGGTTTTTTGATTGTTCACCTTGGATGCCCAGTCGTCTCGCTCGGTCAGATGGTGCCGGGAGCGGGGCTCGAACCCGCGACCTTCGGATGTCTCAGACACCACAAGGGGCTTTGCACGTCATACGATCGCCTTGGAGGCTGCCCTATGAGTCCGACGCGCTACCAACTACGCCACCCCGGCCTGTGTCGTGGGTGCGCCCTTCCCTCTTTGAAGAAATCGGCATGGTTTGGTGGTTGTGAAGCGCTTCTTTTTCCGGTTTTGACCACCGATGTATTCTAACACTTGCTCGGTTCCGGTTTGATTATGGTGGACCTCAAGACGGCCATGGCGGCGGCGCAAGCCGAACGCAGAAAACGTGACGGGGCCAAGAGCGACGACAAGAAAAAACGCCGTTCCGGAGCGGATTTGGGCATTGAACCGTTTGACCCGGTCAAGTATGCGCGGAAAGAGAAGGCCGATACCGCATCCATGTGGTTGGTGATTTTCTATGCTTTTGTGGTCACGATGCTGATGCGTTTTGTCCTGATGCCTTCGACCACGCTGGACAAAACGGATGTGTTGTACCTACTCCCCCTGACGATGATGATTTTGATTCCCCAACTCCATCGCATCGTGATGCCCGAACGCTTCAAGGAACACTACACCAAAGGAACGTGGTTTCGTGCGTTTTTCCTCTACACCTTCACGTTCCTCTCGCTTTCCTTTTTGCTGGTCAACCCACCCTTTGGCGATATCGTCGCTCCCAAACTTGCACAAGACTGGGGCATTGCCGTGATGGACGACAACGGTAACTTCACCTATGCGGATGATATCAAAGGTGGGGTTGAATGGACGCTTGAAGAAGGCCAGTACCTCCCGGGTTCCGCTTGGTTGCTCTTCGGTTTGGCCGATAACGTGGATGAAACCGGAGCCAACGTCAGCATTGTCCACAATTTCCTCGGTGTCAAAACATCGTTTGACAGCAACGAAACGTTCTGGTCAACCTACGGTGATGAGGTTGGAACCTGGAAAACGGCGAACAACAAGTCCGCTCCAATTTTCTTGCCTCACAAGGAACTGGACCAAGCGTTCGCCATCAATTTGGGCGATGGTCTTGCCATCGGCACGCACGAGATTGAAGTCACCATCACCGAAGAAGGCGATCCTTGGCAGAACACCCGTACGTACAACTGGGTCTTCAACGTGAATCCACCGACCTCCTCAACCGAGTAGATCGCTGTAGGTCGTGACCAATTCGTTCAGCAGGCGGTCGATGCGGCGACGGTCGTACCAATCAGCGGCGACTTCGTGCATCGCACGTTGGCGCTTTGCTCGTATGAAAGGGGCCGCCAACGTCCAGCACAAAGCGTTCTCAAGCATCGTTTTCCATCCCATCATGCCTCCTACCAAACGCTTCCTGATGAGGAGGGTTTTCTTGAGGCTGGAAGTTAAAGTGAAAGTGAATCTCATTTGAGGAGAGTGACGATTTGGGCGGTGAGTGCGTCCAATTGAATCTGTTCGCCGCCGCCCTCCACGAGCCGATAATCAATTTCAGCCATCCATTCCGTCAGCGAGAGTTTCGCCGCCTCGTCGAGGAAATCGGCGCTGTACAACTCACGGTGTAGCTGGTTCACAAAATCGGTGCCGGCCAAGCCGAACTGGTCCAACAATTCCCGTAAACGACGGCGTGCAACGTGAAAACCGTCGTCTCGACAAGCCATCAAGTACTGATGAAGCGCTTCTGGAGGTGCTGTTGCTGATGTTTCGTAGACCAGGTCCCGAGAGACGGTCGTGTTCAACGCCGCTGCGACTTGAAGTGCAGTGAGCGCCTTGCGCAAGTCGCCTTGTGAAATTCTCGTCAACGCCTCCACCGCACCGTCTTCGAGCGTCAAGTTCTCCAGACCTGCGACGTGGACGACCTGAGCGGCCACATCGGCGTCGGCCAGCGGGCGAAACCGGAAAACGGCACACCGCGACTGGATCGGTTCAATGATTTTAGAGGAGTAGTTGCACGAGAGAATAAACCGACAGGTCTCAGCGTATTGTTCCATGATGCGGCGAAGGGCGCCCTGGGCATCGTTGGTCAAGGCGTCGGCCTCGTCGAGGAAGATGATTTTGAACGCAGCACCGCCGTAGGGTTGAGTGCGTGCAAATTGCTTGACTTTGCTGCGGACGCTCTCCAGCTTTCGCTCGTCGGAGGCGTTCATTTCGAGCAAGTTTTGTCGGAAGTCGTGTCCGAAGATGTCTTTGGTCAGCGCCATGGCGGCGGTGGTTTTTCCAGTACCCGGCGGGCCGGCAAAGAGCAGATGAGGGAAATTTTTGTGACCGGCATAGGTGCCCAATCGCTGCACGACCGCAGCCTGGCCCCGGATTTGAGCAACCGACTGCGGTCGGTGTTTTTCGACCCAAAGTTCGCTCATGTTCTCGGCTCTCGTTGACGAGCCTCCTTCAACATTCGCATGGATTTTGTCGTTTTTTTTTGACGAAAAAATCGTTGCGCCGCTCAAAGATTGAGTTCACCAAAGGGAAAAGTCCCTATAATGGGGAGTGGTGTAAGGGATGAGTCCCATGCGTAGCCTGCGTAACCATCGTCCGCGAACTTCTGCACTTTTACTCGTTTTGATGTTCTTATTCGCCGACCTCGCCCTCCCGCACACGATGGATGGCTGGTCCGAACTTGAGGACAAAACCACGGTTTCTCGGGTGGTTTCTACCCATGGCGTGGTTGCCGATACGTACATCACAGCCGGTGACCCTACAACGACCCACAACACCTCGACCACCGGGATTTTGGCTGAGGGGCTGTTGACCGAATCCAGGTTGCTGTTGCGGTTCCCAATGAACTACACGTCCAGCGACACCATCCATGAGGCCAGCATCGACCTCCAATGCAACACAACGGCGAGCGGCAGCAAGCGCATGGTCGCCTACGTGGCTTCGATGGACCGTTTATGGAACGGTTCTTTTGCCACGTGGGGCGGGTACGAGAACAACACGCTCTGGGACAGCACGGGGGCCGACGGTTCTGCTGACCGGGGCGTTTGGGAGCCGCCCGTATACCTGACCAGCAACGGCACCCTTTCTCTCAACGTGACCTCGCTCGCCCAATCCGCCGCCCGTTCAAACAGCGCCAATCTATCGGTGATCGTCGCATCGGTGGGTGCCACTTACACCTGCGCCATGTCGGAAGTGTCGGCCACCTCAAGCCGCCCTCAACTCACCCTTGACACGTCCACCGGTGCAGCGAGTTCGGGTGCAACCGTGCTCCCCGATTTGCCCATCGACGACGGCATGCCCTGGATGGAGAGCGATTTCCTGCTGACGCCCGTCACGACACCCGCATTGAGTTACGCTTCAAACTCCGGTCAAGACGTCGAAATGCAACTCAGCAACGATGCCGATTGGCTTTCCTCGACCGACGCCGAGTGGCACTTTTCCACTCTCTGGTCCACCTTCAGCACCTCGGGAACCACGGGTTCCTACACGCTCCCCTCCTCCCTTGCTTTGACCAACGGAACCACGATGCACATGCGTGTACGTGCCGTAGACGCCAACGACCAGTGGGGTGATTGGGAAGAAACAAGTTTCCTCCTTCCCTCCCTTGATGTCGTTGACAACGGCGACGGTACCGCCACGTTGACCATCGGACCGGACGATACTGGACTTGAGGAGGACTTCTTCCAAGACGCCACCGTGAGCGAAATCAGCAAAACCATCACCTACGGCGATGATGTTACCACCGAAACCGGCATGACCTCGAGCAAGGAACGACTCATTCACCTGAGAGCCTCGCTGAACCAGCTCGGCCTTCACGACAACCTCACCATCGTCGACGCAGAATTGTCCATGGTCCGTTCCTCCTACAGCGGCAACCCGGTGATTTCCCTCCACGGTATGGAAGAGTCCGGGATTTGGGTTGAAAACGAAATGACCTGGAACATCATGGCCACCAACGGCGTGCAGTGGTACGACGGTGGTCGCTCCAACGGTACCGCAGCGTTTGCCTTGGCCGAAGGCAACCAGAGCAGCGACACCTTCACCTTCGACCTGAACCATGCGGTGCAAAATTACCTCGACGCTGGCGACGAAGCACCTCTTGACATGCTCATGGCCGTGCGAGGTAAGTTTGAGTCCTACACCAACGGCGAGAGCATCGTATTCCATTCGGCTGAAGCCGCGAGTTCGAGCGACAAGCCCTCGTTTTCACTCACCTACGAATGGGGCAGCGGAACACCGCCCGCCTCCGTGACCTTGACCGACCCTGCAGAGGGATTGGCCATATGGAACAAAACAGGGCACAACCTTTCCGGAAACACCCAGCCCTCGTTGAACTGGACCGCACCCACCTCGGGCGATGAGGTGTTGTTTGAACTCGCCATCGACGAGGATTTCAGACTCCGCGAAATGCACGTTGACACCCGTGTTGACAACGATTTTGCCCCGAGCGACGGCATTCTCAACATGACCGGCGCCAACACCCTCGAGCTTGGAAACATGTATTTCTGGCGCATGGCGACGGTGGACAGCGACGGTCACTACGGTGCGTGGGAAACCTCGAGTTTCTTCATCTCGCAACTGGAGAGCATGCATCTTGGCAACGACCGTTATGAGTTCCGACTTCGTCACGGCAACGGTTCATTGGACAATCAATACCCCTCTTGCATGGACACCTACGTCGACAGTTCGGCGGTGAACGACAATTTCGACGGCGATTCTGAGATGACGATCGATTACAGCACGCTGGGGACCGAGATCACCGCACTCATGGGGTGCAACCTCGTCTCCAACCTCCTTCCGGACGGCTACGCCGTGGAGTCCGCTCATCTCAAATTCACCCTCACTTCGCCCACGTTCGGGAGCCCCACCATCGGTATTTGGGAAAGCAGGCAAAACAACTGGTCGGCCGAGGACGCCACCTGGTCGAGTTACGACGGTTCAAATTCCTGGGGCACCGCCGGTGCAAAGGGCGTTGAGCGCGGTTCGTTGCTCGACAGCGTCAACATCGGAAGTTCCTACAACGAGGGCGATTCCGTGGAATGGAACGTGACGTTGGCGGTGCAAAACGCCATGCGCGAAGAGCGCCGGGTTGACTTCATTGCCGGCATGCTGGGCGTCGGGTCAGGTGTCTCACGAACGGCGTATTTCAGCACGGCAGAGGATTCCGCCGCGAACCGCCCTCAACTTTCGTTCGTTTACGTCCCCGGTTCGGACGCCGTGCCGAGCAATCCGGTCCTTACTGCGCCGTTGAACGGCTCTTGGTCAATTGGGAGTGGCGTCGACCTTTCCCCCATCACGCAACCCGTATTGAGTTGGAACTTTAGCGGTGCATTATCGTTAGCAGGGTACCTTGTCCAATTGGATACACAACCCGACTTTGCTTCAACCAACGGGCAAACGTTCGCCTCTTGGAACGATGCAGGCTTTGACGTCACCAACGGCACGTTCACCGTTTCTACTGCTCTCGATGTCGGCGAAACTTGGTATTGGCGGGTCCGAGCTGTGAGCAGCACCAACCAAATTGGAAACTGGTCCAACGTCTTCCATTTCCAAGTCCCCGACCTCGACACCACCGTCTACAACAGCACCAAGGCCTCGGTTGTCCTCAAGCATCACGGCGCTTTGCCGGCGCTCAACCTGCCGCATTTCACCGACACATACGTGATTGAAAACGGAAGCGGTGCAGACAACACCCACGAAAACTCGACGACGCTCCTTGTGGGCGAGACCTCGTCTGGATACCAAGCAGCCTCGCTGATTCGAATCCCCTTGAGCCAAGTCCCCCAACCCTCCGGTGCCCGGGTGACCGACGCTCAACTTTCCCTGTTCGCTGAATACGGTTCGGTCGAGGGTGAACCCATCGCCGTCCGTCCGGTGTTCCAAAACTGGACTACTTCGGCAAACGCCACCACCTACGACGGCGTGAACAACTGGTCCCAACGAGGAGGCCGTGCCATCGGCGCTGACGTGGGTGCGTACTCGGATTTGGTGGACAGCATCAGCGATGACTGGATGACTTTTGACGTCACCGAGGCCGTTCAAGCCGCTCTGGCCGGCGGTCAGAACCACATCTCTCTGATGCTTTACGCCTCCAGCCAAACCACCGATTTGATCTCCTTCACCTCAACGGAGGGCAGCGCAAGCGAGCGACCTTACCTCGAATTGACATGGGAAGACGGGGTTGTCGCCACGCCAACCGTGAGCGGGACAAACGCCGCTCCAGCCTCTTCGACGATTGTTTGGGATACCACCACGCATGCGGTCAAAGCCGACCGAACGCCGACATTTACGTGGACCTACAGCGGTTCAACCTCCGCAACCGATTGGCGTGTCTTCTTGCTGGAGGACGCCAACAACGACATGGCGGGATTGATTACGTACGATTCCCGGCTCACTCCACAGGATTTTGACATTCAAAACCTGAGCTTCACGCCCACAGCGGCGCTGAATGGCACCAACGAGATTCGTTGGATGGTTCAGCCCGTCAACAACGGCATGCTCGGTCCTCGCTCGTCGCCGACGAATTTCTACTTGCCCAACGACATGAGCGATGCAGTGGATGTCAACACCGCCTATGTTGTCGTTCAGGAGGGGGCCTTCATTCCGAGCCTTTCGTACCCTGCGGTGACCCAAGACACCAACCTCGACAGCGGCAACACCAACACGAACTTCGGAAGCGACGCCTCGCTCTACGTTGGACGAAGCCGGATCTCGACCAACAACCCTGGCCTCCGTTCGACCGCCCTCATTGAAATTGATTTGAGCAACCTTCCCCTCCCAAGCACCTACGAGGTGACCGACGCCGCCTTGGAACTCAACGCCATCACTGCGTGGCAGGACACCCTGATTTCCGTCTCGGCCATGGGCTCGGCGTGGTCTGAATCCTCCACTTGGTCGTACCCATCGGGGAACAACTCCTCATGGCTCAGCACCGGTGCGTTCCGTTCGGCAGATGCCGACGCACCGTTCAACGCAGCCCAGTGGGTCAACTCAACCGGGACGGTGAGTTTCAACGTCACTGCCCTCCTTCAACAGGCCCTTGCAAGCGGGCAGACGGGCCTCAACGTGATTCTCCAACCCGAGGACTTCAACGGAGGCGTCGGTGGCCGCGTTCAATTCTCGAGCAGTGAAGCGAGCAACCTCGCCGTTCGGCCAAAGCTCAACATCACCTACGACACCACGAGCTCCTGGACGGCAACCTCTCCCAACAACCTCAATCCGCTTGACGGAACCACGCTGTGGGACACCGCTCAACCTCGGCCCTCCGGGCAGAACACGACCGATTTCAACTGGTCTGCTGGCTACAGCAACCAAACGCAATGGGTCTTTTGCTCAGCGGGCGACGCCCGTATGGTCGGAGACTTGAACTGCTACGCTTCGGAACAAATGGCGAACGGCGACTACACCGACTACGCCTTCGATCCCACCAACTTGACGGTGACGAACGACAACATGGACAAGGGCGATGAATGGGTGTACTGGCGCGTCCGTGCAGACCAGAACGACCGAATCGGGGAATGGTCCGCCATCCACAAGTACCGAAACCCGTTGGACCAAGGATCTGACGACGGCAACGGCCATCACACCCTCAACCTTTCCCGCGGGTCCATCTTCGAAGAGACCGGCTTGCTTCCTTTGGTGCCCGACGTTGAACTCGATTCGAACTCCACGGTCAACAAAGGCGCCTCATCAACCATGGTCCTCGGTCGAAACGCACTGGGTAACGGTGAAAGCCGAATTTTGATGGAGTTTGATTTGACCAACATACCGTGGCCCACGGCCATCACCCCCACGCAAATGATGCTCCGCATGTATCAGACCAGCGTCAGTGGAACTGCTTCAACGACCATCGGCGTCTACCCGTGTTCTTCTTTCAGCCAGTCCACCGTGGTGTGGTTCAATGCTCCGTCGTGTTCGACCAGCGAAATCACTCGTTCAACCCTGTCCCTTTCTTCTCCCGTGGGTTGGATGGAGTGGGACTTGACCAGTCTTGCCCAAGACAATTTGGCCAACGGGAACACCACCATGACGTTCATGCTGCGACAAATCGGAACAAGCGGTTCCTCCCACACCTTCTATTCGTCGGAGTTCACCAACGCCAATCTCCACCCCCACCTCGTCTTTGACTACGTTGACAATGTCAACGGTATCGTCCCACCGTCCCAACCCGTACTGAATTCTCCAAGCGACGGTGCGGTCCTGTACCAGGAGGACGGTGGACTGCTCGTCTCGTCCACCCAACCGGTCCTGAGTTGGACACCCGTGAGCGGAGCCACCGGTTACATCGTCACAATCTTAAACGAAACCGGGGTCTTCAAGTTCAAATCGGGGGAAGATCCTGAAATCACCAACACGTCGTTCCAGTTCGCCAACGATTTGACCGCAGGACAGATGTTCACGTGGTGGGTTCAAGGCGTGAATCAAACGATTCCAGGCCCTTCTTCCGCTCGATGGAGCTTTGCCGTCGGTTCGCCGGACCATGTCAACAACAACGACTACACCTTCACCTACACGATACAGACCGGTAACGAAATCCCGGCCTTCGGCCACACCAACATCCAAGACACGGCGCTCGTGTCGGAGTATCCCGACACCAACTTCGTGGGGAGCGGGACGATGGCTGCCGGAACCTTCTGTGGCACCTTGTACGCCGATGAATGCCGCCTCACCGTGGGCCTTGATGCATCGCAGATTCCGTTCCCCATCTATCAGAACGTGCATTCCGCATCGCTTGGGCTGTACATCGACGATTGGACGTCTGCCCAGGGGGCCACATCGGTCTCATTCAGCGTCCACCCGCTCCTGAACGCGGGCTGGTCCCAGACTTCGGCCACGTGGAACGGAAGCACCGGTGGAGCAACCTGGGGCGCACCCGGCATGCAGGCCGGTGTGGATTACGGCGATGCCGTTTCCACCTCCGTCGTCAACGTGGACACTGAAGGCTGGCTTTGGTTTGACATCAGCACGGCGGGCATGACCATCACGAGCCAACAGGCATGGGTCATCATCGGTACCGCAAACAACGGCTTTGCACACGCCAGTTTCTACTCGAGCGATGCCGTCCAGTCCTCGTTCCGCCCAAAAATCCTGTTCAACACGACCAACATCACGACCATGGACATCACGCCAACGGGAGCCGTCACGACCAACGCCGACACCACCGTGAATTTCAACGCCATCGCTTACGACCATCAATCCATGGTCCAGAGCCCACAGGTGGAATGGCGCGTTGACGTCGGCAACATCGGAACGAACGGTCTCTACACGCCGAGCACCGTTGGTGTTCACACGGTCTCGGCTTGCTTCGGACTTGTCTGCGGCACACAGAGCATCACCGTGACGGCCGGTGCGCCAACCGAGTTGCTGGTGACGCCACTCACGGCGACCATCACCGCTGACGAAACGCTCACCATCACGGCTTCGATGGTCGACCAACACGGCAATGCGGTCCCCGGCGAGCCGATTTCGTTCACGCCTACCAACGGCAGCATGAGTTCGGTGATGCCCAACCTCTTCGAGCCGTATGCGGTCGGTGTCCACACCATCCGCGTGAAGCATGAGGTGACCTCTGGCGAATTTGTTGACGTATCCGTCACCGTCACCAAAGGCGCAGCCTCCTACTTTGTGCTCAGCGGCTGCGAGGGAACCGTCCCTGCAGGTGTATGGTGCGACATCACCGCCGACCTTTACGACCAATTTGGTAACCCCTTGTCAATTGATGACGCCGGCACCTTGACCTGGACGACCACAAACGGAAACTATTCTGAAATCAACGAGCAATACTTCCCTGACCACGTCGGTCAGTGGTGGTTGAACCTCACTTCTGCATCCGGTGCATCGGATTCGCTGATGATCCGGGTTGGTCACGGGGCCATCGACCATCTTGAGCTCAACGTCTCGGCTTTGAGCATCACTGCCGACGACCGTATCTACATCAACACCACCCGAGTTGATGTACGAGGGAACCGTCTTCCCGTCGTCCTCCCATCGGACAACTGGACCAAAATCGCCGGCGGTCAACTGACGGCCGGCGCTCCTGCAATTTGGGACCCTGTGGGCCAAGGCGCAAAGATCATCGAAGCACGTTACGAAACCACGCTTGCCTCCGTCACCATCACCGTTGACCGGGGTGCCATCCAAACACTCCGAATCGAAGTTGACGATGTTGAATCAACCTGGGAGAACTTCGAATTAACAGCGGATGAAACGCTTGATGCCGAAGTATTCGCCATTGACCGGAAAGGAAATCAGTGGGCCATCATCGCGAACTGGAGCCTTGATCATCCGAGCATGGGCGACTCGTCGTCCTTCCTTGAGGTGCAGTCCGGCGACGCTACAACGTTCACGCCGTACTTTGCAAGTGACGAAGCGTATGTCTTGACCGCTTCGTACAATGACGGGACCACCGTCCATGCCGTTTCCATCAACATGACCGTTGATCACGGGTTCCTCCACACGGTCAGCATTCGCGGAACGGCCAACAACCCTGATGCGAGTACGGGTGCCGTCATCGAGATGACCTCGGATTATGCCGTAGATTTCCTCTCCGACCTCTACGATGCCGACAACAATCGCATCGATGCTGGAACCCTCACTTGGGTTGAAGTTGACCTCTCGAACGGTTCTGTTCGCGACATCACCACCGAGCTGCTGCTGAACGACATGCGCTGGGAAGCAACCACCGTTGGAGAGTGGACCATCGAGGCCTACAGCATCAGCGGAACCGGATTCAACATCTCGGACAGTGTCTCCATCAAGGTGCTTCACGGCGTCGCCGTCAGGGTTTCCGCTGACGCCTCATTGACAAACCCAACAGCGGGCGACCGTGTTGACATTCAAGTGACGGGTACCGATGCCGATGGAAACACCTTTGCTCAGAACGTGGAGTGGACCGAAAACGGTGGTTCGGTTGCAACCTTGGACATCAACACCACAACCGACGGTCGCTACCACTACACCGCCGAAGTCGCAGGTCTCCACACGCTCACCTACGCCGCCAGTGGTGCAACCTCCACGCTTGAAATCACCGTTGAGGCACAGAAGATCGTTAACCGTCTTGAGGTCAATTTGAGCACGAAGACGGTCGACCAATTGGGAAGCCTTGACGTGACGATTCGAGCCTTTGACGCCTATGATAACGAAATCGCCGTCCCGGGAAGCATCAAGGTTGACGCGACCGGTCGAGCCACGGCAACGATGATCGTCTCCAACTCCTGGACCATCAAGACCCTCGACGACGGACCTCAAACCATCACCATCAGCGTGGGTGCGGTCCGTGTAAACGAGGAGATCAACGTCGTTGGCAACCTCAACGGCTTCTTCGAAGCTGGCGGCACATTGTACTACGTCGGTGCCGGTCTGTTGGCGCTTGTCGCCCTTGTCTTGCTCGTGCTCGGCGTGATGTTTTTGCGCTCAGGGGTCAACGATGATTGGGACGATGAGGATGAAGATGACGATGATGCACCTTCCGGTCCAAGCGGCCCAGCGCCCGGTCCAAAGGGTCCTGCCTCGGGTCCAAGCGGCCCAGCGCCCGGTCCAAAGGGTCCTGCCTCGGGTCCAAGCGGCCCAGCGCCGGGTCCATCCGGCCCACCTGCAGAAGAAGTACCTCCAGAGGAAGATGTTGTTGAAGAGGCTGAACCTGAGACCACGGTGGACGAAGACGGGACGGAATGGTACGAGGACGAAGCCGGTGTATGGTGGTACCGCAACGCAGGCGAAGAGGAATGGCACGAATATCACGACGAGTGAGCGGGGTGACAGCGTGTCCAGAGCAAGCATGGCCTTCGCTTTGATCGCTATCACGGTTCTTTGCTTGGTGGTGCCTGCATCGACGGTCATGTTGCCCGAACCTGTTCAGGTTCATCGCTCTGGAACCCCTGACCGTGTTGTCATCGAT
>Ga0181605_10000211_pt1 | contig 58268 bp, 56 predicted proteins | sample 041ome_11_FD_148676 | JGI IMG/M metagenome (GOLD analysis project Ga0181605, IMG submission 148676) | Coastal salt marsh microbial communities from the Groves Creek Marsh, Skidaway Island, Georgia - 041411US metaG (spades assembly) | ecosystem: Environmental > Aquatic > Marine > Intertidal zone...
GGCACTAAATAGTTAGCCTAATTTTATAGATAAACCTCTCTTACCTTACGGAACTCTGAACTTGATCGGACAAAACTTAGCCAGCGTGACTAAGCTGGCTACATCAGTAGCAATCAGTCCGATCTGCGCCACACAAAGAACAGTCGCACTTGTAGTCTTTGGGTTGCCTAGCCTTATCGCCGAACCCGTATAAAGGTGTCATTTTTTTATCCTAACTGGCTTACCGTTGACCGTTTCGCGTGTATTCAGCCACGACCCTTAGTGAGCTGACAGACGTCATAGCATTGGTGAAACCCGCCCGTCAGCTAGCTGGTCAAATCCACTCGACCATTACACAAACGTGATGCTGGCGCTCCGAAAATCAATGTTTGCGATGCCCGCATTGGCACTCCATGATCCCCATGCGGTGGGGGTTTGAAGACAAAATTGGTAAAAGACTAATTGACGTATCTGTCAAACGGCGGAAGTATCTAGGGTATCACAATCCATATGTTTTTAAAAAGTGAGTGATCACGTAATGGAATTTGCACGCGGTATAAAGGCTCCAACATTCAGTTTAAGATCAACGGATGACATCAGGCTTAATTTAAGTGATCTAGCTGGCAAATATGGTACAGTTGTAGTGTTCATATGTAATCACTGCCCTTATGTTATCAGTGCGTTAGATGACATGCAGTATGAAGCCCAAGCCCTTCAAAATGAAGGAATTGAAGTCATGGCAATTTGTTCAAACGATCCGATTAAATATCCCGACGATAGCTTTGATAAGATGCAGAAATTTGCTGTGCAGAATACATTTAATTTTACGTATTTACATGATGAAGACCAATCCGTTGCGCGGGCATATGATGCTCAATGCACACCAGACTTCTTTGGATTTAATTCAGCCTTAGAGCTGGAATATCGTGGACGACTGAATAATCGGCGTGATCGCCCCCCCGAACTGTCCCGTGAACTTTACGATGCAATGATGCAAATCAAAGAAACTGGTAAAGGGCCTGATCTACAGTTTCCCTCGATTGGATGCTCGATTAAGTGGGCGGATTAAGATGTCTGATGATATGGATTATTCCGCAGGCGCAGCTTGGATGGACGGAGAAGTTATCCCAATTTCTGAGGCAAAAATATCAGTCTTAGATTGGGGTTTAACACGTTCTGACATTACTTATGATGTCGTCCACGTCTGGAATGGCGCTTTTTTTAGGATAGATGATTATCTTGAGCGCTTTATAACATCTATGAGCAAACTAAGATTAGACATAGGGCTTGAAAAAGAAGAAATTCGGTCGGCACTTGTAGAGCTAATTTCTACTTCTGGATTAAAATCTGCTTACGTATCCATGGTAGCATCACGTGGCACCCCAATTATTCCAGGAACACGCGACCCAAGGTCTTGCAAAAATCATTTTTACGCCTGGGCTGTGCCATTCGTTTGGGTCATTCCACAAGAAGTAGCAAAACGTGGGGCACATATTTCAATTGCAAAGGAAACTAGGCGTATATCTGCACAATCAGTAGACCCCACCGTAAAAAACTATCATTGGGGTGACATGACGGCTGCACTGTTTCAAGCACTTGATGAAGGTTACGATACTACAGTTTTATTGGATCAAAACGATTTTATCACTGAAGGGCCTGGGTTCAATATCTTTGCTATAATTGATGGAAAGGTCGTGACGCCAAAGTCTGGTGCGCTTGAAGGTATAACCAGAAAGACAGTCTTTGATATTTGCGGTGAATTACAACTTCCCTGTGAAGCAACCGATATCTCTGCGATGGTGCTGCAAAATGCTGATGAAGTATTCACAGCGACAACTGCTGGGGGAATAGTTCCGGTGACACGCGTCGATGACCAGATTTTGGGTAATGATGCTGCTGGTGAAGTAACCCAAAAAATACTTGATACTTACTGGGATTTTCATAAACGCACTGATTTAAATACAGAGATTATCTACAAATAAATGATGAAATACTTTGCTTAATTTTGATGTTGGCTAAACCCAACTTTGAACTACTAAATTCCCTACAAATCGTAACCCAAATAAAATTAGTTGCGTTTTAATTGGTTGTCTTTAGCCTCAAGTGATAATTATAGCTCGAAACCGCGTTCAGTATTTGATAAGATTTGATCGCTCTCACAGGGGTGACGACCATCTCACAAATAACGTATCTCAGTCATAAACCGATGCAAATTATTTATGCATCTCAACCATTAGGATACGATAGCGCTACGTTACAAACCATTTTAGATGTCGCAAGAAAATGCAATGCGCGAGATAATGTTTCAGGAGCACTGGTTTGCAGGCAAGATATATATTTGCAATTGCTTGAGGGCAGCTTGGAAGCAGTCAATGCTACCTATATGCGCATATGTCGTGACGATCGTCATGTCGGAATTAAAAAATTAGTAAGTAGACGAGCGAGTAACCGCTTTTTCAGCAATTGGGCGATGCTTCACGACCCAGCAATATCTTTAATATGGAACCAACAACAAATTAGTGCCGGTATTCTGGACCGCATCCCACAATCAGAAATTATTGGTATGTTCGAGGCTATATCCCATCGCCCTGATCTGCTTGATTTTGATCATTAATCGACATTGCCAAAGATCATGCTTCTGACACGAAGCATCTCATACTTGTCGTATTGAGATGCAGGATATGATAAATATGATAGCTACTGAGCCGAAAGCTAATTCCCCCAAAAGTTTTTCAAATATCCGCGACAATATGTAATTGGAGCGACTGGCTTTCAATCCTACATCTATACCGCAGACACGATTGAGGAGATTAGGATGTTTTTTCCGTTAAAATTTGTAGCAGCAAATATCTTTATGGCTGGTGTAACCGCAGGTGCTATAGGTGGCGCTGCAGCGGTGTATGTGCTGTCTGATAAGCAACGGAGAGAGAAACTCAAAGACTGCGCTGAAAAAATGCGTGAGAACTGCAAACCAAAGTGGAATACAAAGTCAACGGTCCCAACTTCATAATCCTGAACCTGTTTTAATAGCTTTGGATGATCCTACGTCGTTCACAGGTGCTGACATATGATACTTCTGTACGAATATTATATATCGTGAATTTACCAGTGATTGGATGGGGATTAAGTATTTCGTACATCTGGTAAAGCGTATTCATTTGATGCAGGTACAAATCACCTTGTAGTGCGCTATTGGCGTCTGCGACATTTATCAGGTCGTATTCTTCTTCTGCTGTCTCAATGTACGGCGCGACTGGGAAATCCCTAAGTATGAAGGGTTGTGCCCTCCATCCAGTGACATCAAATTCTTCTAAAGCTATGTTCGATCGATAAAATTCAAATGCGACCTCGAAGTTACCGCAAAGATAGTCTGCTGCAGAGGCAGGCGTTGAAAGTCCCAGTGATAAAATGATTGCTCCAAATTTTTGCATTATCAAATCGCTCCGATGAGAAGAGTACGCCTTATTCCAGATCACCTGATCCAGTGATCAATCCAACCGGCCTTCCAAAAAATAAACCGCGTTCCGTAGCACAATACGACCCAAATAGGAGCTACAATTAGCAACCAGAGAACAAAGTTTTGCGTAAGTAAAAGCGCCAAATCATTGATTTGTAGACCCAATAATATTGTAATGGCATAGGGGATGAATTGCTTCAGTATGAATTGAGTAAGCGAGGTCATAACCCCAAGATAGTTCTGGTTACATCCAAAGACTACTCAGAAAAGCGTAGCTATTCGAATATTTTTGTATAATGAAATATGAGGTTAAATACAGACTAATGTCAGAGCCACCTAAAGAAGCACCACTCTGGTTTAGGGCCATCACATACCTCGTTCTAATTGCCGTAATTTCATGGCTGTTTTTTTAGTATTGGCGCATGTGACAAGAAACACATGATAATTGGTTTGGCGCAGACATTTGTACATGCTAATCATTTCGTATGAAGAAGTTTATCATTTGGTTTTTATTGGTGGTGTTTCCATCGTCAGTCTTTGCTCAAGACTTTGTCTGTGCGTTGCGAGAGAAGCATGAAGTCCGATTTAAATCGACCTTACCAGAAAATGGTTTGGAAATTTACACCAGTTCAGCAGATGATTTTTATGGTAACGAACCACTATCCCTGATGTCGTTACCAAAATATTTTGTTATGAACGGGTCTCGCATAGACAAATTTTTGCAGTCATACGAAGAGATGAATATTCAGCCTTTGACACATTTTGGTGAATATTCTTGGCACGTTTATTTGGCTTATTTAACTGACGCAGACGGGGATGGCCTTTCCGATGAGCAGACATTTGATATGCACTTTGACTTTAAAGACAAAAAGATACAAACCTTACTTATAACAGAAAATTTATCTGAATATTACTTTAGCCATGTCACAAGAAAAGTCATAAATTACGTATTTGAATGCGTTCACGCCGATGGCTAACTTCTTTTTGATCCAAGGTGCATGAAAGCGATTTACATGGTGGTATGGACTAATTCTTTTAATTTGTAGATCGGGGTGGATACCAGCGAGGCCTGACGCATCCTGTGATTTACAAGGGGGCCCCAAGCCCCTGTAATGGCCCTAGAGTAGGGCTAACAGACTAATCTGAAGTCATGTGTAAGTGAAACTTACTTCAATGTGTGACCTCTTCTAGCTTGTCTGCTTGGATGATGCGACGGACAGACATGTGACTGATGCCCATGGTGTCTACGATCTACATTTTGTTGATCAGGTAAACTACGAATGAGACTATGACAAAAGCAACAAACGATCCGATGTAGAGCAAAGTCCTTCTGATCCGTTGCTGTTTTAGCAACTGGTTGGGCCATCTTTGTCCGCAGTTAGGACAAGTTGGGGCATCGTAGGCGCAATTCTGGCTGCAATTTGGACATTCTACTAATAAAGTCATAATGCTGATTTAGGTCGTAAGTAGCGGTTTGTGTAGCTGCTAAAGGGCTTAAATTTAGCGCCTCAACCCAGAGGTATAGCGTTAGCCTAGTTCTTCAGGATTGGTCGTCCATCAGCAGTGTTTAAGGGGATAACTTCTTTTCCATGGGAAACACATAGTGTGGGCGCATTGCGTGTTTCACCATTAAATTGAACCTCTAGATCAACGACACATAGTTTGTATTCAGTTAGTATTTCCTTCACTCGTCTAGCGATCTACCTTCTTTGTTTTGTTGTCGTACGGACCAATTAGCCCGTTTTTTATACGATCAAATGCAATTTAGTTTGCTGCAAATACAGCTATAATGCTGCCAGCCAACGGTCGATTATCTTGGTATCGAAAGTACTTGAAAAGACGAAAAAAAATGGAGATATTCTATATTTTCCGGGGACTTTCATAATTCTGTTACAAAAATGTGGTATACGTGGATCAGCAAGGTTGAGTGTGCGCTCAACTTACACATCCATACCTTTTAATGCCATTGCCTGTAGTCCATAAAACTACTGCGCCTGTGGTATTTTTTGTTTGCGCAATAGGAGATAATGCTTGAACAAATATGTAAATCTAAATGAAGTAAATGAAGGGGCCCCTGAGGCCCTTTTTTGTTGCGTCTGTGGAACGACAATCCAGTCTCAAAGAACAACGAAGAAATATTGCAGTGCAAATTGTCGTCAAAAAGCAAATCGCAATCAACAGAACTCAGCCAGTAGTACAACAAAAGCGAGAACGAATGCCGAGTTTTTTGACCGTGCCAAAAGACTGGCAGAAGTATTGTACACTTTACCCCCGGAAAAACGTCTTGGCTTTATGCAGCAACTTATCGGTGAGGCACGTGCTGGGAATACTAAGTTGCGAGAAGTTCTAACAAACCAAAAACTTCTGTGGCCGAACCCCACAGAAGAAAAGCATCTTTTTCATCGTTCTGATCCGGCCTACTGCACGATTGCACAAGCAGCCCAGTACTACTGTAAGCGGTTTTGTAAAGCGAATGTAGCTGATGTGGCCTATAACCGTGTAAAGGAACCAGACACGGGGGAAGCTATCTCCGTTAGGGTTGTCTTAAACGACAACGACGTCGAAACTGATCCTTAGCGTGACACCATAAATATAGAAACTACTTAAGGTTACGACACATAGTAACAATATCCACAACATCTACACTTTAGAAATAGCCTTTAATAGTGGTATTAGATTGTATCAAACTGAAGGTAAAATACTACTAATTCAGCATGGTATAAATGCTTTGGTGCGATGATATGGATCAATTTGTGTCGTGGAAGATAAGTAACATTCATTACTAAGACAAGTTGAAAACTGGTGTCTGAATTGGCAGGCAGATGTGAGATTTGATCAAGTAAATGGTTGTTATATTACTGGCCTTTGGTGCATATCTCTGATGTCTGAAGATATACAATTATGAAAGTCAATTTCGATGTGTCATCCCTTCACATCGTTGTATATCCCGTTCTTTCCCAGGATATCTGAATTCTTCTACGGCGATTATCGCTTTTTTTACATGCTAAACAATTTCCTTTGCCGGTCGATATACGTGGTATGACAGATCGAGAAAAAGACATTATCGCCGTTGTATGGAATGATCTAGTGTTGCGAAAACAACTAGAGGATGATCCGTATAGTCTAAGCAAAAATGATTTGAAACTGCTTGAATTGAACGATGCATTCAATAAAAAACTCACTGAAATCAACGACCAACTTCAAGCATCTAAAAGACAGCAGGCTATAAAGGCTTATCTTCAATAAGCACTGTTACGTACGTGGACACAGCTATTTGAACTAAAGGGTAGATTTCACAAACCTGTATCACGGGTTGATTGGTGGATCGTGACTTTATTGGCGATGAGAACCAACCATGTTGAGCCAATCTTTTACTACATATATAGCCAAACACTTGTAGCAATGACCATGCCTCACAAGCTTCTTTTCTTTTTGACATGACATACAGAATTTGGGTTTATTCTTCATCCCCACCTGTCCAATAACAACAATCCCAAAAAGGCCACGAGTACGACCAGTGAGGCTAAAGTGAGTAATTTGTCTAAGAAACTTAGAAATTCCATTACTCTGCAAACACTAAAATACCATAGTGAACAACACCATAAAGAACGGCCAATATTGCTGCATAAGTGAAAAGTTTAACAAGGGTACGCATAGGTTAGATCCGTTTTCAATAGGATAGTAATTTGTTTGACTTACAACAAGGCAAAGCATTGTTTGCGCTGGGTAGACTGGCTTTACAAACAAGCAATAGCATATTTGATTTTGTTATGCTTTCGATTTAAGTCCTTCGTAATTCCAATTAAATGGTGCTGCTGGTCTGTTGACTTGCTCAAAAAACTGCAAACTACTACGATACGAATAGTAGCAGCCTGAGCAGCACTTTTTTGCATATGCTCTCGACCAACTGTGCATCGCTCAGTGCTAGAACCGCAGTTTCTGTGTAAAGTGGAATGTTACTCCTTTTAAAAGCCACCGGAGTAAGTAATTCAGATTTCGAGCTTGCAGCTTGATGGGAGGTAGATAAGTGTCCGTAACCGTATTATCCGAATATCATTGTCGTGAGGGTCAAGTTGATGAATTCATAAGGTTGGCTCACCAAATACTCCCTGCAGCTCGTCGCTCTCAAGGATGTAACAACATTTACTTTACAATTTCGCAAACTGATGAACGGCATGTAATTTTGATTGGAGTTTGGAATAGTCGCATTGATCACCAAAACTTTATCCAGCACCAAGCTGATTCAGGTAGTTTGATGATGACGCAAAAACTATTGGAAGCCTTCCCCTCACATGCATACTTATCAAACCTCGATGACTTTTAGTGATACGGGTTTTGATAAACCACTTCGGATAGAGTTTCAGATATTCATTGAATTAAAGAGCATCATTTCAGTCAGAATAAGGCAACTTTGAAGTTCATTTGACAATAATTTTCATGTGGCGCAAGTCATATTTTGTTTGAACCACATCAGTGCCTTGATCTTACTCTGGCACTTGGGGCAATTTTACAAATTGTGCGGAGCTCTAGTTCCCCAAAGCAAGGTTACTATTCGCCAGTGACTCTTTACAATCTGAATATCTAGTTTCGATACCTATGTTGCATCAACCGCACCGATAAGTAGCCTTTCAGAAAAGTACCAAAACGCCATCTATTTGCACAGAAAAACCATGAAAGTTTGCAGAGTTTAATTGAACAAATTACTTTAGTTTAGCTTGTAGTTAGAAGGCGGACAAATCATGTCATCTTCAGTTTTGATAACAGGTACACCAGAAGACGGGTACCGAGGTAATCCTAGTCCCGTATTTATCATGTGAAGATAGTCACGGTAAGTCATATTCATTTGTGGCTTGATGGGACCAATGAAATCCCCTTGTGTTGGTATTTCTTTCATGTCGAGCACTCCAAGTTGTAAACAGCTTACTCTTGCAAAGTTCATACCAAAAAATTTGGGTTCAGCCTTTAGTTTACGGGTGTAAAAAAATATACGGTTGCTGAGATTTGCCAATCATTGGGTGCCTTGCCAATCCGAGGATTTATTTTGTCATAGGCAAAGCGATACTTTTGAGAACATCTACTTCAGATTAATTGGCAAATGTGTAACAAACTAAAATCCTTGATGTAAGGATTGATACTTGGCTCAGTTTTACTTGCATTCCAAGAGAAGTATTAAAATTGGATTAACTTCAGTACTTTTTGATGTACGTGTTAAGATTGTTGTGGAGATGTTCTTCGGGTCCTACTGGGGTACCTAAGACGAAATAAATAGCACCGGCGACCATTACGCACAGTAAGACACAAGTCATTAAAATCTTAGTCCGCCGTTTCACCTGATTTTATTGATCCATTTGAATGCAGATGCCTAACTTGAAGTTATCAACTCATAAAACGATATGCTACGCCTTATTTCGGTAGAGCGTTCTAAGGTGAGGAACTTTTTTTAAGCCAACTGTAAATCACCTTCAAAGGACGTTTTAATTGCATTTTTTTTAGAATTTGAGCTAACACAACGGAACGCTGACTGTGCAGTTGGTGGAATAAAATATGTTCAAGCTAACAAAATTAATGTTTGAGTCGTATAAACATTGGTCGATAATTGGTTTGTTACATGCGCTTACACTTAACAACATTTTTAATCGGACTTTTCGTATCAGGTACTCATGTACTTTCTGATAATTATTTTTGCATAGGCAAATACAATGGTGATTTTGCTGGTGGTTTTTCAATGTCATTTGGGACTGAAGATGTAAAAACCCCAAATTTTAAGTTGAATGGACGTTCAATTGAAAATGGAAAGGTCAATGATATTTTGAAGACTGGTACATTACAGATAAACGATGAAACACATCACATCGGAGTGTCTCCAGATAATAATGTATTGAAGGAACCAAAGAGCATAACGATAGTGTCATTCGAAAAATCGAAGAGCAAACTGAGTGTATCGGAGATCATGATTTCTGGAGATCAGCAGATTTTCGAAGAAAAAGCGCAATTAAACTGCGCCATATTACCAGCACAGGGTATGTAAGCTTCTTCATACCCAAACAAAACATTTCTGGCGGATCGAAACGACGACTAAAATTAAGACAAGTTAATTTTTTGAGTTAGCACGCAAAGATGGCTGGAATACATGGGATAAAGGTATCATCACATTTGTATCCCGAAATAAGTGCGCATCTAATGGCTTCAATAAGCAATGCCCATTATCTTGAGTACGCAGATTGGACAAAACTACAATTCTCAGGTCACCTATCACCAACTAACAATCAAGTCGTCATCGCTGATAAGACTGGTGTTGGCTTGCACTAAAGATTGGGATGGCACGGGATATGCACAACATAAATCAGAAAAAGTTAGATTCATGTTCCTCGACTGGCGACTCCAATCAAATGGGGTCGCCTTTTTCACCTTAAATGCGGTACACCAATACGGTACACTTTCAGTACACAAAATTTCCTACATTCAATCTATCATACTGTTTTTAATTATTTTTATTTTTAATTATATCCCTACCGCCGGAGCCAAAATAAACACCTTAACGGTTAACGCGTGGTGTAGTTATTTTTGGAAAAATGAATAATCCGACGTTCCCATGTCAATGTTTACGGATCCATGTACAGATACGTACCAACGTTGCCTACGAAAAAAATGGGCCGCAAATGCGACCCATGAATTTAAGTCTGTGCAGATTTTGCAGCCTGTTTGGCTTCATAAGCTGCTTTCTTTTCCTGATACTGCTCTTCGCTTAGGCCGTGCCAGCCTACGCATTTACCTGTCGGGCTGCGCCCGCATCCACATTCAGCCATTCATCTTCTCCTTATTTGGTAATTGTGAGCTAGACGGGAAAACGCTGAATGAAAGAGGAAAAAAGAAATATTTTTGGGAAATGATTGGGCCCCTTCATCTGAACAACCCCTTGATAAAGTGGACTTAGTTTTCAATACTTGCGTCAGCCAATTAACCACTTTGCAATAATGGTATTTAATCGATGATCGTCTTCGCACTTGCTGTTTTGTTTTTGATCATCACACCTGGGCCAGGTGTTTTGACAACAGCTGGGTTTGGGGCGTCCTATGGGTTCAAACCGTCGTTGCGGTATGTTTTCGGGCTGTTTTTAGGAACGAACATGGTCATGTTGGCCGTGATCACAGGATTTGCCGCGATCATTTTATCAATACCAACCCTGCGGATCGTTCTTTTAACCTTATCAATGGGTTATTTGATTTATTTGGCGGCACGGATCGCTTTTGCAGGCGCCAAAATCGCCTTTATCGAGGCGAAATCACCCCCCGGTATTATGGGCGGTGTTTTGTTACAGGCGATCAATCCCAAAGCCTACGTTGTTAACACGTCCCTAATTACTGGATTTGGATTTATGCCCCATAATTTAACATTAGAAATCATCCTTAAAATATTGATCACAAATGCGATTTGGATCCCTCTACATTTTGGATGGCTTTACGCGGGTACATTATTGCATGAATTGAACCTAAGTCCGCGAACACAACGAACCATCAACATTTTGATGGCTATCTCGATGTTAATGGTGGTCTTTTTGGCCGCTGCATTTGCACAAGGGCGCGCGGGATAACGGGGCCTTAGCGCCCGTTTTCCACCTCATCCTGAATATTGATGCCATTCATCGTACCGATCATATCAACCAATGTGGGCACATAATTTCCCCCGTTGCCCGTGGCAATCGCATGGGTGAAATAGTTTTTCGCAGCAGCCCCCATAGGATTCATCATCTGTGCATCATGTGCCATATTCGCCACATACCCGATGTCTTTGGCTCCATTCTCTAAGGAAAATTTGTGCGCGTTTGCATCACCGCCTACCAGATATTTCATAAAGGTATCAAAGAACCCGTTTGACAGTCGGCTTGATCCAATAACCTCATTCACCTTTTGCGGCGAAAGCCCAGATTTTGCAGCCAAAACTGTCGCCTCTGAGTAAAGGGCGGCATAACTCATTGCAATGAAATTCATGATCAGTTTCATTTTATGCCCTGCTCCAAGAGGACCCACATGAATGATATTGCCAGACCAGCATTGAATAATTGGCTTGATCCGTTCAAACAAATCATCACTGGCCCCGATCATGGCATCCAACGTGCCCTCAGCGGCCTCTTTCGGGGTGCGTCCTAAAGGGGCATCTACAAAATGCATCCCCTTTTGTGCCATTGCATCGCCAATGCGCGTGGTTGATGTTGGATCGGCAGTGGTGCAGTCGATGACGATCAACCCGTCTTTGGAATTTTCCAAAATACCGCCCGCACCGAAAATTATATTTTCCACTTGGGGAGAATTGGACAGACACATGTGAATGACATCACATTTTGCGACTAACTCTGCCAAATTCTGTGCCTCTGTCGCGCCTGATTTCACCAAATCATCGACAGGAACACGATTTTTATTTCCCTTTATAACAAGAGAATATCCGCCCTTCATAATGTTGTGAGCCATACCATGACCCATGTATCCAACTCCAATAAAACCAATCACATCTTTGTCGCTCATTCTACGTTATCTCCAAACAAATCTTTGAACAGACTAATGGATTTTCTAAATCCATCCTCAAAATTACCGTTTCCAGGGTGATACACACTTTCAAATGAAATCACTCCATCATAGCTATCATGGCGCAGCGCATCGGCAAGGGGAGCGAATAGTGGTGCCAATTGGCCCTCTCCCATTTTCTTGACACTTAACGTGGCACGCGGTGTATCAACCAGAACATCCTTGATATGAATATGGCCCAAATAGCCATCTCTTACCGTTTCATAGCCGTCTGGATAGGCCAATTCATGACACCAACAATTATTGGCTGGGTCCCACAACACCTTTAACGTATCCTTGGCATCCAGCTCATCAATCAATTTGCGCGCAGTGTAATTCGAATTCACCATCGTCCCGTTGCCCGTTTCCACGACCAAAGTCACACCTGCCTGACGCGCGAAATCCACTGCTGGAGCAATCATCGGTGGCATCGTGTCCCATGCACCTTTAGCGACATTCCATTGCTCTGCACCATTATGACCCCACAGGATTTGTTCCTTTTTCTGGGTCATGATCCGCACCAATGGGGATCCCACGACGTGGGCCATATCCACCACGCGTTTCAATGCTTCCATGTGTTTTTGATGCAGCGCGTCACCGGGGCGATTTTCGGTGGTCATCCCGGCAAAGATATGACGCGATAGACAACTGACAGGTTTTTCGTTGTCCCTACAAATTCGGTCAATCTTTTTGATCTCTTCAGCGCTGTGATCCCCAACCTCGTGATCCCAAATAAATTGTAACTCTGCATAGGTCAGATCAAATTCATTCATAACCGAAACAGTATGTTCCAAATCCCGACTGATCCCGTCACATATGACACCCAGTTTCATATGATCCCCCTATCTATGCAATTCTGCGCCAATTATCTCTTCGATCACACGGGTACAGACCCAGTTATCACCGTTGGGATACTTGGCGCGACCTGCATGAAAAATTTGCATTGCAGCGGACGCTGTGTGCATAGGAACGCCCAAACTTTCAGCCAAGTTCAATGAAATGGTCAGGTCCTTATGCATCGTGTTTATATGACTGCCCGTTCCTTCAAATTCGCGGTCAATGATTTTTTGAAGGGCATTGTTCACAACGCCACTACCCGCCCCAGAGGTTGAAAAAACTTTGTAAAGCACTTCACCACTGACACCTGCTTTGGCGGCCAATGCGGCAGCCTCGAATGTGGCGGAAAATTGGGACCCGATCAAGGATTGCAAACAAGCCTTTACCGTTTGTCCATCCCCTGCCTTGGTTCCCACGTGGTGGATTGAGGCCGAGACCGCCTCTAACACAGGCCGGGCGCGCGCCATAACATCATCAGGGGCAGCCGCCATCATAGTCAGCGTGCCGCCCTGTGCCCCCGGAAACCCGCCTGATACGGGCGTATCGATCATATCAATGCCACTGCCCTGCATTGCAGCGCCAATTTCAACGGCCTCATGCGGTTTGATTGTCGCACTTAGGATCACAATACCACCCTGTTGCATCGTATTGACCAATCCAGCGGGACCCAAGATGACTGATTTCGCCTGATCCCCGTTCATCACCATGACAAAGGCCGCATCAACCCGACGCCCCACTTCAGCGGTATTATCCACCAACGTGCCGCCCACATCGGTGAATGCCGCCTGTCGTTCAGGCTTTAGATCCAAACCAAAGACGGAAAATCCATTTGCCATCAGATTCTTGGCCAGACCGCTACCCATATCCCCCAGTCCGATAACACCAATGTTTTTCATGCGAGCCTCCCTACTTTAATACGTTGCGCGTCCACCTGACAGGTCAAACACCGCCCCAGTCGCGAATGCATTTTCGGCACTTGCGATCCAGCAGATCATGTTGGCAACCTCGGCAACATCCACAAATCGGTTGCGCGGAATTTTCGACAGCATGTAATTGATGTGTTCCTCTGACATCTGATCAAAGATCGCCGTGCGGGCTGCCGCGGGTGTGACACAATTCACACCGATGTTGAAATCTGCCGCCTCTTTTCCCAATGATTTTGTCAACGCGATCACCCCCGCCTTGGATGCAGAATAGGCGCTCGCGTTTGGATTACCCTCTTTTCCAGCAATCGATGCAATGTTCACAATCCGCCCATATCCGCGTTGTTTCATGCCTGCAATGACCGCACGATTTGTGTGAAAGGTTCCGTTCAGATTGACGGACATGATTTTATTCCATTCCTCGATCGGATACTCCTCGACAACGGCATTAGCCCCCGCCACACCAGCGGAGTTCACCAAAACATCAATGCGCCCCAATTGATTTTCTGTCTGCTGCGCTGCAGCCTGAACACTGTTCCAATCGCTAACATCGCAATGAAGCGCAGTTGCGCCCAGCTTGGACGCGCTGGCTTGGGCCAGATCCATGTTGAAATCCCAAATGACAACCGTGGCGCCATTTTCAATCATCCGCTTGGCAACAGCATACCCAATGCCCTGCGCCCCCCCTGTGATAACAGCGACCTGATCGTAAAAGTCATATGAATTCATCTTGGGTATCCTTCTATGTATCGTCTAAATTATTTTGTTTCTCGCGCCACCAAATGATCAGGCCCGATCCTGCAACCAATGCCGCCCCAACATAGACCCAAATATCAGGGCGGGTGGCGAAAAATATGGTTGAAGAAAGCGCCATAAATATTATGAATGAATAGGAAAATGGCATCAGGGTACTGGCGCTGGCATAAATATGTGCACGTGAAAACATGTTGTGCCCCAACCATGCAGCGCCCCCCATGACGAACAACAACACCCAACCGATGGTTTCGGTCGGCATGCGCCAGGCATAAACTGCAAAAGGCAACAGTGCCAACATGCCCAAACCGCCTGCAAAAAACTGCATAACCTGTGCGTTTACCGTGCCTGCCAAGCGACGCGTGATCATCGAAAACACAGCAACAGCAACAGCATTATGAAGCGACAAGAGCGCGGCCCAGTGAAAATCCTCATTGAAGGGGCGCACGATGATTAAAACGCCGATAAATCCAACGATTATCGCGCTCCACCGCCAAATGCCAACGCGCTCTCCCAAAAATAGGATGGAAAGCAGTGCGACATAGATCGGGGAGGAAAACATAATCGCCGCGGTCATGGTGAGCGATAGGTATTTGACGGCGATAAAATTAAAAAACGTCGACACCACCAAAATCAATCCACGCAAAATCAGCAGCGTCAGCGTCTTGCGATCAAGTATGCGGATAACAGATATACCATCGCGCGATCCTTCGATTACCGTAAACAGAAATTGCACCGCGTAGCGCATAAACGCGACCTGAACCGCAGGGATCGCTGCCATCACCAAAAACTTGGCCGATGTATCGATCACAGAAAATGTGCCCCATGCCGCAATCATCAAAACAATTCCAGTGCGGGCCTGTGATTGGATCAATGTTGCGGGGGCTTGGGTCATCTCTGCACCGTTATAATCTTAGCGAGGGTGGCGCAGTGGCGCGTTCGATTTCCAAGATGACAGCCAATGTTTCACGGGCAGATGCGGCATCAACTATGGGTTCTGCTTTGCCTTGGATCACCAATGCGAAATGCTCTAACTGTTTGATCAATGGTACAGCCTGATCGACTTCTGTGGGCTGCATTTCGGGCTTTTCATTCCAATGCGCGGCCCCACTCCAAACATTTAAGGTCGGGAATTCCAATCCCCCGTTTGAACAGGCAATCTGCATCGAGGTTTGCGCCGTTTTCGGGATATGCGGGCTTTCTCCTGTGCCTGCTTCAAACCCCCATGGGGTTGGCGTGGCATCTGAAAAGGCAATCGTGACAATCGCCCCGCTGTCAAATGTTAGGACCACACCACCGCTTTCGTGGCGCAGCGCGTTGCGCATCACATTGCTGCCTGCACCCGTGACGGATGTCACTTCGCCAAAAAAGGCGCGCAGTGTATCGACGTCATGGATCAGGTTTTGTTTGATGGGTCCGCCATCCACACCTTTGCGCCAGTCCACATCGAAATAATCATCTGGTTTTTTCATGCACCACAAAAGCGAGGCCACCAAGGGACGGCCAATCTGACCCGAGGATAGGATTTCAACCGTTTTGCTGACCAAGGGATGATGGCGGCGATGATGTCCCACCAATATCTTTTTGCCCGTGCGCTTTGACGCGGAGATCATCTCATCCGCTTCGGCCAATGATGCGGCAACGGGTTTTTCAACCAGCACATGCAATCCCCGTTCCAACGCCGCAATAGTTAGGGGCGCGTGGGTATCTGTGGGGGTGGCCAAAATGATCCCATCGGCCGCGACATCCACATCGTCCAACGTGGCAAACCCCGGCGCATGCGGGGTGGTGCGATTTTCGACCACTGGGTCAATTACACCCACAAGCGTCAAATCAGTATGCTCCAAGATATGATTTAAATGGCGTTCACCAATCAATCCCGTTCCTGCAAGAAGAAGCTTTACCATTACATCACCGCCCCAATTTGCCATGGCACAAATTCATAATCACCCAGACCCTGCGCCTCGGATTTCGATGCCTCGCCCGAGGCGACGCGCAGGAACAATTCGTAAATCTCGCGACCCTTTGATTGAATTGTTGCACTGCCTGCGATGATGTCCCCACAATTGATATCCATGTCATCCACCATGCGTTCATACATCGCCGTGTTGGTGGACAATTTGATGGTGGGTGCGGGCTTTGATCCAAAGGCAGATCCGCGACCCGTGGTGAAACACACAAGGTTACAGCCCCCCGCGATCTGCCCCGTGACCGAGGCGGGATCATACCCAGGGCTGTCCATAAATGTGAACCCCCTTGCGCGCACGGGTTCAGCGTATTTATAGACGCCTGTCAGCGGGGTTGTGCCCCCCTTGGCCGCGGCCCCCAGTGATTTTTCAAGGATGGTGGTTAGACCCCCTTTTTTGTTTCCTGGGCTGGGGTTGTTGTCCATCGATCCGCGGTTTCTTGCGGTGTAATCCTCCCACCAATTGATCAATCCAATCAAACGATCCCCTGTCGCGCGATCAATCACACGTTCCGTCAGCAGATGTTCGGCGCCATAGATTTCGGGCGTTTCGGCCAAAACGCCTGTGCCCCCTTGGGCCACCAATAAATCACAGGCTTCGCCCAATGCAGGATTGGCGGTGATCCCAGACCAGGCATCTGATCCGCCACATTGCAGCGCGACCTTTAATTCGGACGCGGGACACAGCGTGCGTTGCGCGGCATTCACGATGGGCAGCATCTCGCGTACCTTTTTCACACCCATTTCAATCGTTTTCTGCAAACCCGCAACGGATTGAATATTCATGGTTTGAAAGGTTGGGGATTGTTTCAAACCATAGGCATCCAGCAACCAGTCAATTTGGTTCATTTCACAGCCCAACCCAACCATCACGACACCGCCGTGATTTGGATGTTTGGCGTATCCCCACATGACACGTTGCAGCGCCTCAAACCCTTCACCGTCGCCTGCCATACCGCACCCTGTGCCATGCACGAATGCCACGACACCATCGACGTTGGGATATTGGGATAATTCCTCTGGCCCAAAGCTGTCCGCAATGCGCCGCGCAGCCGTGGCGGAACAATTTACGGATGTGACAATGGCAATGTAGTTGCGCGTTCCCACGCTGCCATTTTCACGCCGATATCCCATGAATGTATCGCGGTCTTGCTCTGGAACAGGGGCCACATCACATAAATTTGTGCCGAATTGGTATGCAGCATCCGTTGCGCGAAATTCAACATTATGCGTATGCAAATGTGTGCCAGAGGGGATGTCAGACATGGCGTAGCCAATGGTCTGTCCGTATTTCAAAATGCGCGCACCCACGGGGATATCACATGACGCGATTTTATGCCCTGCGGGAATGGCGTCCCGCAGCACGAGGCCTCCAATGTCGTGCCCCGCCTCCAATGCGCGATTGGCCACCAGCACGTTGTCCTCAGCCCGAAGTCTGATTATGTTATCCATCTCAATTCCTGTTATGCGCAATATGGTCCATCCGCGGACCAACGACCATGTTGATTAATATGTTCCAACTGCGCAATATCTGCTCGGGTGGCTTCCCACATGTTTTTCCAAACCTGCCAATCGCGCAGTTCAGCGGACGGATTTCTGCGCGAACGTGCCACGAAATCTGGGAAATGATCCCGTCCCGTATTTTGCCCCGTCACGTTATAGCGCAAATCAAACGACCAGCGATATTCATTCGACAGATTTCGCAAACTTGCGTGTGGTGTCAGGGGGTGAAAAATTACACCACCCCCTGCCTTTACGGGTGCGGGTACTGCGTCCTGTTTTGGTAAAAACTTCTCTCGGATGCCCAACTGCGTCAGCGCACAATGTGGGATCATGTGTGGGGTTTTGCCGGGCTTTACCTGCAAACATCCGTTTTCAACCGTTGCATCTGTGATCGCCAACCAGACTGTGACCATTTCGGTGTCATCCGCCGCCTCTAATGTTACAGCCCGATCCTGATGCCAATCTGTGGACACAATATGCGCACGGGTTTCCCCATGTTGAACATCACGCTCAGGCGGTTTGATACGAACGTGCTGAATGGGGTTTGATGTGATTTCAGAACCGATTAGACATTCGACCGTATTTAAAATGCGATCACTTGTGATCATATCGAAGACCGCTGGCCCAAAATGCATGGGGGTTTCGGCGGTGATGCCATCTGCAGGCAGGGAAATGTCAAAAGGCTGATACCATTCAATTTTGGCCCGTACCGCCGCATCCAATTTGTCCCATAAGGTCGCACCAGGCAAAAGTTCAGGGACCTGACCAAGCTGCCGCCAATCAAAATAAAGATGATCCATCAGATCCGCATATTCCGATACAACAGCGTTTCGCACTTCTGGGCTGATTAATTCCTCAACAACAAGGTATCCGTCACGGTTAAATTGATCGATTTGCTGTAGGTTCAGCATTGGATCCCCCTACCATCATAATAATAATGTGACGATGTTTGGCCAAATCAGCAATACAGACAACGCAATCAGTTGAACACCAATAAAGGGTAAGAAACCTTTGAAGATATCCGTCAACGAGATATGCGGCGGGGCCACGGATTTCAAATAAAAGGCAGCAGGTCCAAACGGAGGCGACAGAAAACTAACCTGCATATTCATACAGAACAGGACACCGAACCAAACAGCAAGATGTTTTGGCTCAAGCTGACCAATTAGACCAATCTCTTCGATCGGCAAGCGCTGAACAATGGGCAAAAACACAGGAATAATTAACAATACAATACCTACCCAGTCCATGAACGCGCCCATAAACAAAAGGATCAGCATCATAATAAGTAAGATGCCCATTGTCGGAACATCCAGTCCAACAATCATGTCTGCAACATACTGAGGACCACCTGCAATTGTGTATGCCCCCGCAAGGGCCGCCGCACCAATTGTTACCCAGATAATTGTCCCCGTTGACTTTAGTGTGCGCATCAAACTTTCCCACACTAGATCAAAGCTGGCCTCTCCTCGCAGGAACGAAATTATAAGCACGGCGACCACGCCCATACCCGCAGCCTCGGTAATGCCTGAAATACCACCGTAAATTGAACCTAAAACAACACCAATGACGACGATTGGCGCAACCAATCCTTTCCCCATTGCCCAGCCGATTTTCGCGCGCTCTGTCCCGAAGACAAAGAAAATAAGACCCAGCGCTATCGCAGTTAGCGCTGCAAACCAAGAAATGTAATCTGGCGTCCCATAGGCAATTGCATCAACCCCTTCGATGAAGGTATTTTGTCCCGTAACTGTGAAAAATACGACACGCACGAACAACGCAAAAGAAAACCCCGCGACGATAATGGACATGAAAGCCCCAAACAATGCCCATTTTTCGCCGCCCGATGGATCGCCTGGTTCTGGTTCTGGCAGAGGTGCATCATCTGGGTTTATTTGCGTGCGCAAAACAATGTATATTATAAACATTGTAGCCAACATAAAACCAGGAACGAATGCGCCTGTGAACAGCGCCTTAATTGATGTTTCGGTTATCAAACCATAAATAATCAAAACGATGGAGGGAGGGATCATAGTCCCCAAAGAACCCGAAGCGCAGATTGTCCCAATGGCAAGATTTTGATTATATCCCAAACGCAACATTTGAGGTAGTGCAATCAACCCCAACAGAACAACTTCTCCCCCAATGATTCCAGACATCGCCGCCATGATGACCGCCATCACAGAAGTCACGATTGCAATCCCACCACGAACCCTTGACAACCAAATATTTAGCGATGAATACATGTCTTTGGCTATGCCAGATCTTTCCAGAAGTGCCGCCATAAAAATAAATAACGGAATGGATATCAAAACATAGTCCGTCAGTAGACCGTATATTTTTTGTGCAAGGATATTAAGCGGCCCCGTACCAAATTTACGGGTTAATAAACCATCCCCAAACGTTGTCGGATCCAGCAGCAATGTTGGTTCGAATTTCATCACCAATACGACAACGGCCATGACGGCGGAGGCCAATCCTAGAGGCATCCCAATCGCCAACAATAGCATCAATCCAATAAGAAGGACGAGAGAAATTGTTCCAATATCCATTAACCCTCTCCTATTGATTTTTTTAGACGCTCAAGTTCGTCTTGGTCAATATCGTCGGCTGAACTGTGGATTTCGGGCTCTTTATTCCAATCTGCAATCAAATTTAACACTGACTGGATAGCAACCAATGTAACAACAATCAGGACCAAAGGCTTTAGTGTCGCAGGAATCGGGGGATCAAATGCTGTCCCAAACGTTTCCCAGCGAAGCAACTTTGCCTTTGCTTCTCCATAGCCACCATAAACCAAGAAAAATGCAAATCCCACGATCAGTACGGTCGAAACGATATCGCATATTTTCTGCAACGAACGAGGAAGCATATCGTAGAGCAAATAAATTCGAATATGGCTTCGTTGCTGCATTGCGTAAAACCCAGCAAGTATAAATACAAACCCTGCCAACCATAGGGACATTTCATTCGCCCAAAGTGTCGGACGCTCGAACACATAGCGCAAAATAACTTCATACATCATCACGCATACAACAATCGCGATTAGAAGCATGGTTACGCGACCAATGAACATCGCTATCCGATCAATCGCGGGGTATTCATCGATCTCCATTGGTGCCCTGTTAATTCCCAAAACTCCCAGCACACCCAACACAGGCAAGGCAATCAAGATCAGGTAGTCAAGCATCGTAATTTGACGATACCGCGCTGCAAGAGCATCGGTGTAACCACCAAATGCCATAATATAGGTCGCACCATGCCAGACTATCCAACTGCCACATGCGATGAAAAAAAGGGGCAGCAACCACTGGGGAAGATCGCGAACTGAATTTCCCATTTCATAATCTTTCGTAATGACGTAAATGCAATTGGGCAGGCCAACTAAGGCCTGCCTGTAATAAAATTTGATTATTTTACCAAGCCAAGCTCAGTAAGATATGCGATATGACTATCAACTAGTGCCTTGGCCTCTGGAGTTGTAGCAAACTCTGGCCATGTTGCTTGGGCGGCATCACGGAATGTCTGAAGATCCTCTTCCGACCACTGCCAAAGTGTGACACCTTCAGCACGCAACTTCGCAGCGGCGGCAGCATTTGCTTTTTCGAATGTCAAAGCTGTACGCAGAGCGAGCGCTTCCATCGCAACAGACATGATTGTGCGGTGTGATTCTGGCATGGAGTCCCATACTGATTTGTTACAAGCTAGGTGATCTGAAGGCATCGAGTGGAAGCCTGGGAAGTTCGCATGCTTCACCAGATCATATAAGCCGAGGCCAACGTTGTTTGCCAAACCAGACGCATCAGCACCATCGATGATACCTGTCTCCAATGCTGTAAAGATTTCTGTGAAATCCATCACGATTGGTTTCGCACCTAGCTTTTCAAAGATTTTGGTTTCCATGCCTGGTGGGGAACGGAATTTGAAATCCTTCAATGCGCCAGGGCCATCCAAGGGACGCGAGGACGCAAGGCTTTCTTGACCGTAGACCCACCATCCAACAAGTTGCATGTCGTACTTGTTATACAGTGCCTGCGCGTCCGCTAGACCACCGCCATAATAAAGCCAACTTAATTGCTGATATGGAGTTGCATAGCCACCCATGATGTCGCCAACAAATTGGAACGCAGGGTTTTTACCTGTTTGATAACCACCACCTGTCATGTCGCAGTCCAAAATGCCAGTCGCTGCAGCATCGAATGTTTCCACCGATTTCACTACTGATGAAGAATAAAACATTTCAATATTGATTTCGCCATTCGACATGCTTTGCACATCTGCTATGTACTGCGCCGCAAGCTTTCCCGATACTGTTTCAGGTGCATAGTGCGTTTGAATACGCAGGTTCGTTGTTGCCGCTGTTGCTGTTGTAGCAAGCAACGCCGCTGCACCTAACGTTGCAGCAACTTTTTTAACAAAACTCATGTTGTTCTCCCTACTTGTTGTTTTGTTGTTCCACCCAACGTTCAGATGTGGGCGCTAACATTAGCCTACATTCAAAAGAACATGTGGCAAGAAAAATGTTGGTTTTACTTTAATCTAAATAATCGATATCACACCAAGATTTTAGATGCGCACCGGATATTTTGATCGAAACATTTAGTCACAATGTGCCCAATCCCGACAAAAGTTTGTCGCACAACAGCACAGATTTGGCTCAAATTACTTCGAACCTATCATCCATAAACACGCCACAATTTTCCAAGATGCTTTGGTAGGAGATGAAGACGCATGCGAACAGGCCACTCACGATCATATCAAAAGGGACTTTTGAATTGAACCTAGAACACGACAAGAAATTAAGTATCAGAATACAACAAAATTTTAAAATTCTGAAGAATTGCAAATCTGATTGAACATCAACCATAGCGTGGATAGGTTCACTACCAATAATGAAGCAGTATGGCTCAAACGCGCCCAATATGAGAAAGAAACATAACCTGGATTACAACATGTCAAAACGACTTCAAAACAAACGCGTACTTTTAACCGCCGCCGGTCAGGGAATTGGCCGCGCGACGGCCCTTGCGATGGTGCGCGAGGGCGCGCATGTATTTGCAACGGATATCAACACCAAAACATTGGCCGATCTACAACGTGAGGCCGAAGCATTGGGCACAATCGAAACATTTACATTGGACGTTATGGACAATGACGCGGTTGTTGCTGGTGTTGCCCTTGCGCAGCCCGATATTCTATTCAATTGCGCAGGTTTTGTGCATCACGGTACCATTTTGGAATGCACGGATGAGGAATGGTCATTCGCATGGGATTTGAACGTGGGTTCCATGCACCGCACGATCCGCGCGGCCCTACCCGGTATGATAGAGCGCGGCGCTGGATCCATTATTAACATGTCCTCCGTGGCCTCATCGATCAAAGGGGCGCCAAACCGTTATGTGTACGGCACGACCAAGGCCGCTGTCATCGGGTTGACGAAATCTGTTGCAACCGATGTCATCACCCAAGGGGTACGGTGTAATTGCATTTGCCCAGGAACAGTGGAAAGCCCATCATTGCATGATCGTTTACGTGCAACAGGTGATTATGAGGCCGCAATGAAAGCATTTATCGCACGTCAACCCATGGGCCGCATAGGTGCTGCCGAAGAAATCGCGGCACTTGCCGTGTATTTGGCTTCAGATGACAGCGCCTTTACAACAGGGCACGCGCATGTGATCGACGGCGGTTGGTCAAACTAATATTTATTTCGGAGAAAAGAGAATGAGTGATAAGAAAACACTGCGATCTCGGTTGTGGTTTAACAACCATGATGATCGTGAAATGACGGCTCTTTATCTTGAGCGGTATTTGAATTATGGCCTTACGCGCGAGGAATTGCAAGGTGACAAGCCGATCATCGCAATTGCCCAAACTGGCAGCGATCTAAGCCCGTGTAACCGCCACCACATTGAACTGTCCAAGCGCGTGCGTGATGGTGTGATTGCGGCGGGTGGCACAGTGATTGAAATTCCTGTGCACCCCATTCAGGAAACAGGCAAACGTCCCACGGCCATGTTGGATCGTAACTTAGCCTATCTGTCCTTGGTCGAAACGCTTTATGGCTATCCCATTGACGGAGTCGTTTTGAATATTGGATGTGACAAAACTACCCCTGCACTGCTGATGGCAGCAGCATCGGTCAATATTCCCGCGATTGCATTGTCCGTTGGTCCAATGTTGAACGGATGGTTCCGTGGTCAACGCACAGGATCAGGCACAATCGTTTGGAAGGCGCGTGAATTACATGCCAAGGGCGAAATTGACGATGATGGGTTCATGGATTTGGTCGCCTCATCCGCGCCATCGACGGGTTATTGTAACACCATGGGTACGGCGACCACAATGAACTCAATTGCCGAAGCCTTGGGGATGCAATTACCGGGTTCCGCCGCCATCCCCGCCCCCTATCGGGAACGGGGGCAAATGGCCTATATGACAGGCAAACGCATCGTCGATATGGTGCATGAGGATTTGAAACCCTCTGACATCATGACGAAAGAAGCCTTTGAAAACGCGATTGTTTTAAATTCCGCCATTGGAGGATCAACAAACGCGCCTATACACTTGAATGGATTGGCAAAATTGCTAGGAATCGAATTGACAAACGATGATTGGCAACGTTTGGGACATAAGGTGCCACTATTGGTGAACCTACAGCCTGCGGGTGAATACCTGGGCGAGGATTATCATCGCGCGGGCGGTGTTCCTGCGGTGATGGGTCAGTTGATCAAGGCGGGCATGTTGCCCCATCCAAATCAGATCACCGCCAATGGCAAAAGCATGGGCGAAAACTGCACAGATGCGGAAATTATAAACACAGACGTGATCAAACCCATCGAAACACCGATCAAAGATCACGCAGGTTTCATTAACCTATCTGGTAATCTGTTTGACAGCGCGATCATGAAAACCAGCGTCATCAGTCAGGAATTTACAGATCGCTATCTATCCAACGCCGATGATCCCAATGCATTTGAAGGACGCGCGGTTGTCTTTGACGGGCCAGAGGATTTCCACAAACGTATTGACGACGAAAGCCTTGGGATTGATGAAAATTGCATTCTGATGATGCGCGGAACGGGCCCAATTGGCTATCCGGGCGGGGCCGAAGTGGTGAACATGCGTCCCCCTGCCTATTTGTTGAAACGGGGTGTGAATTCATTGCCTTGCGTCGGCGATGGTCGCCAATCGGGTACATCTGGATCACCATCGATCCTGAACGCCGCGCCAGAGGCGGCCGCGGGTGGCGGACTTGCCCTTGTGCAAACAGGCGACATGGTGCGCATTGATTTGAACGCCTGCACAGCAAACATCCTGATCAGCGATGAAGAGTTAGAGGCACGCCGCGCGGCACTGCCCACAAACGCCCATCGCGCCACAGCACAAACCCCTTGGCAAGATATTTTCCAAGAAAAGGTACGCCAATTTGACGATGGCATGCTGCTGGAAGGATCAGACAAACACAAAGATATCGCGTCACGCCACGTGCCGCGCGACAACCACTAAAGGAAACAAAAACAATGAAACTCGTACGTTACGGCGCTGATGGCCAAGAAAAACCAGGAATGATTGATGCAGATGGCACAGTGCGCGATCTATCCGCACACGTGGACGACATCACGGGCGCAACCATCGGCGATGACAGCATTGCAACCTTGCGCGCCTTGGACCCTGCCACCCTACCCGCTGTTGAGGGCAACCCGCGCATGGGGGCCTGTGTCGGTGACATCGGTAAATTCATGTGTATTGGCCTAAACTACGCAGATCACGCGGCAGAAACAGGCGCGGATATTCCCGAACACCCCATTCTCTTTATGAAGGCAAACTCTGCCATTACAGGCCCAAACGATGACGTTGTGATGCCCCGCGGGTCCACCAAAACAGACTGGGAAGTGGAACTGGGTGTTGTGATCGGCAAGGCCGCGAAATACGTCAGCGAAGAGGATGCATTGGATTATGTTGCGGGCTATTGCCTGTGCAACGATGTCAGCGAACGTCATTTTCAAGCTTCCCTAACGGGTCAATGGACCAAGGGCAAATCCTGTGACACATTTGGCCCAACGGGTCCATGGTTGGTTACACGGGATGAAGTTGAAGATCCTCAAAATCTGGACATGTGGTTGGATGTCAACGGCAGACGTATGCAGACAGGCAACACAAAAACCATGATCTTCACCGTGGCGCAGGTGATTTCGCACCTATCCCAACTGTTCACGCTGCACCCAGGTGATGTGATCTCAACAGGGACACCTCCGGGTGTTGGCATGGGTATTAAACCTGAACCTGTCTACCTGAAAGACGGGGACGTGATGGAATTGTCTATCCAAGGCTTGGGAATGCAACGCCAAAACGTATGCGCCGATGACTAAGCCCATCTTGCTTCAAATCGGGAATGTGACAGAACGGATGAAAAACCGCTTTGACGCATTATTCGATGTTCACCTCTGGTTTGATCAACAGGATCAAGACGCCTTTGTGGACACACATGGCGCGGACGTTGTTGGCATCGCAACAGACGGACATTGGGGCGTGCCAGACAATTTATTGGCCCGCCTACCAAACCTAAAGGTCGTGTCATCCTATGGGGTTGGGTATGACGCCATTGATGCGAATGATGCCGCCGCACGCGGTATATTGGTGTCACACACACCAAATGTCCTAAATGATGAGGTTGCAGATACGGCGATTATGCTGTGGCTTGCAACATCCCGCCGCTTGGTTCAGGCGGACAAATGGGCACGATCAGGACAATGGGAACGCGATGGCGCCTTTCCCCTGACCCGATCAGTTCAAAACCGACAGGTTGGAATTTTGGGCATGGGACGCATCGGGGAAACCATTGCAAAACGTGCGAGTGGGTTTGATGCAACCATCCATTATCATTCCCGCACACCCAAGGATGTAGATTATATTTATCACAGCAGAGTCAAGGAATTGGCAGACGCAGTTGATGTGTTATTCGTGATCACACCTGGTGGTGCATCAACCTATCATTTGGTAAATGATGAGGTCATGAATGCCCTCGGTGCCGAGGGGATGTTGATTAACGTGGCCCGCGGATCCGTCGTGGATGAAACCGCATTGATCGCGGCCCTTCAGGACGGGCGATTGGGATCAGCGGGATTGGATGTATTTGAACAAGAACCCAAAATTCCCGATGCGCTAAAAGCCATGGAGAACGTGGTTCTATTACCCCATGTTGGCAGTGCGTCCGTGGAAACCCGACAGGCCATGGGCGATCTGACCTGTGAAAATCTGGAACGCTACATGCAAGACGGCACAGTCGTCACGCCCGTTCCCGAATGCGCACCATTAAACAGAAAATAACATGACCACGATCCAAAACATCCGCGTTCAGTATTTTTGCCTCCCCTTGGACGAAGTGTTAGAGGATGCCAAACACGGCGCCCATACCCATTTCGAATTGGTTACGGTGACAATCACAGACGCGGATGGGATTTCAGGGACGGGATATACCTACACAGGTGGCAAAGGTGGCCGTTCGATCGAGGCCATGATCAATCATGACCTTGTGCCATTTTTGATGGGTCAGGACACGCAGGATATTCATGCCCTTTATGATGGGATGCAATGGCATGTACATTATGTGGCGCGCGGCGGCATCGCGTCCTTTGCCATATCGGCGGTGGATATCGCCCTGTGGGATTTGCGGGGTAAACGGTTAAACACATCGCTTTTGCAGATGGCAGGTGGCGAACAGGATCGGTGCAACGCCTATCGCGGGGGTATTGATCTGGGCTATGATCTGCCGCGTTTGATGCAAAGCATGGATGAATACATGGACGCTGGTTTTGATGCGGTTAAGATCAAGATCGGTCAACCCGAATTGGCCCAAGATATCGAACGCATCCGCGCCGTGCGTGCCCAGATTGGGAACGATCGCATCTTTATGGTAGACGCAAATTATGCGTTCAGCGTGGAACAATCCATTGAGGCGTCAAAAGCATTTGAGGATCAAAACATTTATTGGTTCGAAGAACCCACAATCCCCGATGATTATCAGGGTTATGCCCGCATTGCGGCGGCCACATCTGTTCCGCTAGCGATGGGGGAAAACCTGCATACGGAACATGAATTCGGCTATGCCTTCGAACAAAGCAATCTGGGATTTATCCAACCTGATGCATCAAACTGCGGTGGGATCACAGGGTGGTTGCGCGTGGCAGAGATGTCGGAAAAATACGGTATCCCAATCTGTAGCCACGGGATGCAGGAATTGCACGTCAGCCTCGTGTCCGCCCGCCCCAATCCAGGCTGGCTAGAGGTGCATTCGTTTCCCATTGATCAATACACCCATTGCCCACTGGTGATGGAAAACGCCATGGCCCTGGCCCCCACTGTGGCAGGAACAGGCGTCAGTTTTGATTGGGATAAATTGCGCGCACATTCGGGCTAGATCCAACTCTTTTTGTTCGTCGTTGACCTAGGTTTCAGACTTTGCATTGATTTGAAGGATAGCGTTCAAATTTCGGCGGGTAACTCCGATGTGGCCTTGGTCACTTAAGGTTTTCAACTAAAAAAGGAACAATTTGGTTGATCAGCGCTTGATGAACATCATTCCGATCCCGAAGCATCCAATCGCTGCAAATATTTTCTTCACCGCCAAAGCCGATAACAATTTTTCCAAATAGGCTGCATTCTGGTAAGAAGCTGAAGTGCCAGCTTTGTGGAATGGCCATATAGCGTGCATTGGGCATCACTTCAGTTATCCTTGCTGCATCGAGTGCTTCGGGGACACCGTAATGGGGCTCAAAGTTAATGACCATCACGGGGTGGGAAATGCTCGCGGCACTTTCGATGATTGCGGCAGGTGCCAAAGCTGGATCAATCGCAATGGTGGCACCAACACGACCGTCGAGATAGCGCGCATCATAAAGATCCGCGTTGATTTTAAAAAAATCCACTCCCCCACGCGCAAGCCAACCGCAGTCCCAAATATCGGGATTCCGATCACAATCTTCTATGAAGTTGGCCTTCGAAACTTGTAACCCTGATATGGCCAAGGCACTGTGCCCTCCCAGGCTTAAGCCTGCCACCGATATGTTTTCAGTATGCAACGATAGCCCTGCAATTGTTGGGGTTTCAGCCCAATTTAATATCGCGCTCAGATCATTTACCCTCTCCCAAATCATAACGGTTTTTTCGGGCAAGCTATCACGTGACGTTGTGCCCGGATGATTTGCGGCCAGCACGACATATCCTTTCTCAGCCAGCGCTTCCGCCAACCATCCCACCTGAAGGGCGTTTCCGCCAGAACCATGGCTAAATACAACAACAGGATGCGTTCCTGACTTCGGCTGTGCATTCGGCCGGACATAGTGGCCATAGAACAACGCATTTTATCCTATGAGTTCCGTTGGCCTGTCATCGTCGGTGGGATACCAAATAAATAAATTAAGAGACACGTCACGGTGAGGAAGTTGGAGGGTCGTTGTCTGATAACCTGGCGAATATTTCCCGGGGCCACGTTCATTTGCCTGCGCCATAAACAAGAAGCCAATGCACACAAAGGCCAGCACAATTAAGCCCAAAACAGTTCTTATCAATCGTCTTTTCAAATCGTAAGCGTCCAAAATAAGTGAAATAAAAATGATTTATGAATCTGTAACTCTATTTTTCACAGTAACATCAGAGCATAAAATCGTCTATAGATTGAATTTACGATCTACGATTCAACTCAATTTATCTTTCACGCGCCCACAAAGGGCGTTTGGCGTGCATATGGTAATTCTAGGACACCCGCTCCAACGCGCGCTTAACCACACTTGGATCGCCCAAATGGGCCTCTTCGGACAACAATCTGCGCCATCCCCGTGCGCCGGGGCGGCCCATGAACAGGCCCAGCATATGGCGTGTCACCTGATGTAAACGACCACCCTGTGCGATGTGACGATCGATATAGGGCAGCATTTGCAACACAACCTCGTGCGGATCGCGAACCCCATCGCCCCCGTAAATCCGCGCGTCTGCGGCGCATAGGATATCACTGGGCGAATGATAGGCCGCGCGTCCAACCATGACGCCATCCAACCCCTGATCCAAATGCTGCTCTGCCTGATCCAGCGTTGTTATCCCCCCGTTGATCGAAATATGCAGATTGGGGTTATCCGCCTTTATCTGATGCACCAAATCGTAATCCAGCGGTGGGATTTCGCGGTTTTCCTTGGGGCTCAGCCCCCGTAACCACGCCTTACGGGCATGGATGATAAATCGTTTCACCCCTGTATCTGAGACGCGTTTGATGAAATCGGGCAGCACCTGATGGGCGTCTTGGTCATCCACACCAATTCGGCATTTTACAGTGACCTCAACGTCAACCGCATCCTGCATCGCGGCGCAGCACTCGGCCACCAAATCAGGGGTGCGCATCAACACCGCACCAAAGGTGCCTGATTGCACACGATCAGAGGGGCAACCACAGTTTAGGTTGATTTCATCATACCCCGCATCTTCGCCCATCTTGGCCGCTGCGGCCAGTTCGGCTGGGTCCGATCCCCCGAATTGCAGGGCCACAGGATGTTCTTCCGTGTTATAATCCAACAAATGCAAGGCACCACCTCGCACCAAAGCGGGTGAGGTTACCATTTCCGTATAAAGCAAGGTTTCCCGCGACATCAAACGGTGCAAATACCGACAATGCCGGTCCGTCCAATCCATCATCGGCGCAACCGATAAGCGCGCTGATGTGTGAAGCGATTGATGTTGGCTATCCTGCACCATGATCCTCATGCAACTGTTTTGCGGCCAGATAACATATATCTGCGGGAATTGTAGAGCAAGAAATCCAAGACACCCATAATTCTAGTGAAAGCCACTGCAGCATAACGAACCCCCTGCACGATTAGGGGAGCGCCTGACTGGGTAGGCGCAAAAGGGTGGCGGTGCAAAATGCCAATGCAAAGGACAACAGGCCAACGTTTCAAAACGGTGATGGCGTGCAAGCGCCTGCCGAGGGGTAGGCAGGCGCTCCCCGGCGGTACCGCCGGGTGAAACAGGATTGTGAATTCACGACACCCTGGCGATGCCCACCTTACCCCTTCGCCACAAAATCAATCAGGGCCGATAGGCCAGAGTGGCCGCGGCCTTCGTTTAGGGTGGCTGTATAAGCGCGGTTGACCATGATCTGCATGTGGGAAAAGGCATCTGCCAGCATGTCGGGTGTGTACATATGATCGGGATTGCCCGGCCCCCCAGTACCCAAGGCGACCTGTTCGGGGGTATATCCGTGGATCAGTAATGTGCCCCCTGCCCGCGTTGCGCGTGCCAGTGCGGTGAAAATTTCACCCATCCGTTCGGGCGGGACAAATTGGATAAAGATCGCGACAACATTGTCATACGCCTCATCGCTCCACCCCGCATCGTAAATATCGGACAGCACAAATTCCACATCAACCCCTGCCTCTTTCGCCAAGGCCTTGGCCTTTTCTTGGGCGACCTGCGAATAATCTGTTGCGCGCACATCGTATCCACGCGAGGCGAGATAGACGGAATTGCGCCCCTCACCATCCGCAACGACCAGTGTTTTGCCACCAGCCACCAAATGCGGTTCAAGGGCAATGAGCCCCGCCGCAGGTTTCGTTCCAAAAAGGTAATCCGCACCCGCGTAGCGTTTGTCCCAGAAATTTTCCATGTCTCAGCCCCGTAGTTTACGGAACTGATCTATGGATAGATGCCGAAATTACAATGCGACGATTAGGTCACAGGATCGCGGGGCGCCTTGCCGGACATGATCGCGTTTAGGTTTTCCATCGCCCGCATCCCCATTTCAACGCGGGTTTCATCCGTTGCACTGCCCAGATGCGGCAGCATCACCATGTTTGGCGCATTCAGAGTGTCAGGCATGATGTTGGGTTCGCCGTCAAACACGTCCAATCCCGCACCCCCAATCGTGCCATTCTGCAGTGCTTGGGCCAGGGCAACTTCGTCCACCACCTCACCACGGGCGGTGTTGATCAGGATCAGACCGGGTTTTGAATGGGCCATGATATCCGCGTTGATCAGATGGCGATTCTGAGCCCCACCCGGACAATGAAGCGAGATCACATCACAGGTTTGGAACAATGTTTCCAAATCAGGCACCTGTGTTGCGTTGAATTGATCCAATTTGTCTTGGGCCACTTTTGATCGGTTTTGGACAAAGATTTCGCAATTAAACCCAAAATGCGCACGGCGTGCAAATTCCTGACCAATGCGGCCAAATCCCACAATCCCAACCTTTTTATTGCTGGCCTTTTTCCCGACCAGATGGGTTGGGCGCCAACCGCTCCATGCGCCTGCGCGGACCTCTCGTTCGCCTTCCCCTGCACGGCGCGCCACCATCAACATCAGTGTCATGGCGATATCTGCGGTACATTCGCTTAGGACATCGGGTGTGTTTGTCACCGTAATGCCCGCCGCCTGCGCTGCAGGAATATCAATGTGCGAAAATCCAACGCCATAGTTACAAATCGCCTTTGTGCGAATGGTATCGGTGTCAAAAACGGCCGCGCCCATGTTGTCCGTTACAGTGGGCAATATGGCGTCATATTCACCCAAGGCCGCGCGTAGTTCATCAACCGTCATCGCGACATCGCTGTCGTTGCATTGTACGTCATAGTGTTTCTGCAACTCTGCCTCGACACTGGCGGGCCATTTGCGGGTGATAAGGATTTTTGCTTTGCTCATTCTGCCGCCAAACTTGCCTGAAGGGACCCAATGATCTGATCAACTTCTGCGGGATCATATGATCCGCCTAAATCCACCAATGCCGCGCCAAAACGGGTGACAATATCTTCGATATCCGCGTTACTAAGTAGGTTTAGGATACCGACGCGCACTTGGGTTGGCCGTGACAAAGTCGGCCAAATACCGAAATTTTGCGACCGACAATAGGTGACAAATTCCATTTCGCGCCCTGCCATATTTGGCGGCAGGTTCAAAACAACCAAAGAGGTCATGTTTGACGTTACCTCGCATCCCATGGCCGTGAAGGCGCGACGCAAGATATCCTCGCAGGCCGCATATCGCGCTGCGCGGTTTGCCAATCCTTCGGCCAGTGTCAAACGCAGCGCTTCATGAAAGGCAGCAACGGCATAGGCGGAATGTGTTCTGTGATAGGCGCCTTTTTCAACGTCTTGGCCATCCATAATTCCCCAATGACGCGCTTCCATCAGCGGGTGGTGCACAAAACAACGTGCGCCTGATTGGTTTAGCACATCAATATACTCTTGACGAAAACTGACAGGTGCATAGGTCAATGGCAGGCAAGAGATCCCTTTTTGTGGGCAGGATGCCCATGCGGCTACACCTGGGTAATCATCAATACGAAAATCGGCAACGCCAAGCGAGCTGACCGCATCCACCAGCCCCAAAACACCATGACGCAAACAGGCATCTGAAAACCCCTGTATGTCATTGATCCGACCCGAACCTGTTTCATAATGCGCCATCAGCGCCCATTTGGGTTTGTGGGTGGCAAGCGCCTGTTCAATCGTGTCGCCATCCACGGATGTTCCATGGGCAATGGTGATCACATTCACAGAGGCCGCAACTGGATCCGTTGGATTTGCGGACAATTCCTCGGCCGAGGCGGCCTTCATCCGTAATGACAGGGCATCAATCCCTGAAAACGTGCCGTTCACAAAAACAACGACGCTGTCGCCCGGTTGAACAGCCGCGATCATGCAATCCAGGCCGCTCCACCCCGTGCCAGCAACGCCAAAGGTGTATGTGTTTTCCGTTCCCCAAATCGCACGCAGCATATGTTTGCATTCGATCATTCCGTTCAACACATCGGGATGCATGTGATCGGCCAAACCTGCGCTGGCGAATTGCTGTAAAACACGGGGGTCTGTATTGCCGGGCCCTGGTCCTGCGGCAATCGTGTTTGCGATTTTCAACTGCTCGTACATTTCTGTCTCCTACGCCTGTGCAGATTTACGAATAAAGGCCCGCGGTGCGCGCACGCAGCCGGATCAGACCCAAAACGGTATCAATGGTGGGGGTGGGCACCCCCGTGACGCGGCCCAATTCCTGAACCGAGGCTACAAGGGCATCAATTTCCATCGGACGCCCCTGATCCAAATCCTGCAGCATCGAGGTTCGGTGCGCCCCAACGGCTGCCCCCCCTGCGATGCGACGATCCACATCAATTGGGAATTTCACGCCCAATCGCTCTGCGATTTCCTGCGCCTCAACCATCATATTGCGGGCAACTGCACGGGTGCCCTCATCAGTGCACAGAACGTCAAGTGTTGCATGGGTGAGTGCAGAAATTGGGTTAAACGATAGGTTCCCCCAGAGTTTCACCCAAATTTCATCACGCAATTTTGGACGCACAGGGGCCTTTAGCCCCGCGTTGGCAAGGATTTTTGACAATGCCTGTGCGCGGTCCGATTTTGACCCATCTGGTTCACCAAGGGAAAACCGATTGCCCTCGATATGTTTAATCACACCGGGTTCAATCACCTCTGCCGCAGGGTAAACCACACATCCCAAAACGCGATCAGGGCCAAATCCATCCCATTGCACATTGCCAGGATCAACGCTGTCTAATCGGGTGCCTTCATGCGCGCCCTCTAATTTATGGAAATACCACCATGGAACACCATTTACACCGGACACAATCGTGGTGTTTGGCCCGATCAAGGGGGTCATTTTGGACACAACGGGGGGCACAGAATGCGCCTTTAGCGTGACGATCACATAATCCTGAACACCCAATGCCGCGGGATCGTCCGAGGCCGTGACGGGAACCGTTGTGGTTTCGCCCTCTTCGATCAGGGTCAGGCCCTTTTCCTGCATCGCGGCCAAATGTGGTCCACGGGCAACCAGACTAACATCTGCGCCCGCCTTGGCCAATTTAACGCCCATATACCCGCCAATGGCGCCTGCCCCAAAAATACAAACTTTCATTCTCTACTCCGCAGCAACAAGGCCAAGTTTTTCCGCCATGCCGATCCGTTGCATTTTACCTGTGGCTCCTTTGGGGATTTCATCCATGATGATAACGCGACGCGGCACTTTGAAATCGGCCATACGTTCAGCGGCAAATTCGCGGATTGATTTTTCGCTTGCCTCATGTCCTTCGCGCAAAACGGCGGCGGCGGCGACCTCTTCCCCTAATTTGGGATGGGGCAATGCAAATGTGACAACCTGTTGAATGCTGGGGTGATCCATCAGAACACCGTCAACCTCTAACGGTGAAATCTTTTCCCCGCCACGGTTGATGATTTCCTTTAGACGGCCTGTCAGTTCCAGGAAACCATCGGCGTCAAATGCGCCCTGATCGCCTGTGCGGAACCACCGTTTGCCTTCAAATTCGAAAAAGTTCTTTTCGTTGGCCTCTGGGTTGCTTTCATATCCAGGCGTGACGTTTGGACCTGAAATCACAACTTCGCCCGTACCACCGACAATTCGGTTTTCGATTTCATGTGCAATCGCCACTTCTGGCCCTGCGGCAACGCCAACAGATCCCGGTTTTTGGCGATCCAGCGGGTTACAGCACATCTGGTGCGCGGCCTCGGTCATGCCATAGGCTTCGATCACGGGGGCGTTGAATGTTTTGTTCAACTGCTCCATCACCTGTGCGGGCAATGAGGCCGAGGAAGAGCGTAAGAAGCGCAGCGGCACATCCGCAATCACATCGGCATTGCGTCCCGCACGGGACAAAATCGCCTGATGCATCGTCGGGACGGCCGTGTACCATGTTGGACGCGCCTCTGACATCATCGCAAAGAAATTCATGGCGTTAAAACCATGCGTGCAATAAATTGACCCGCCCGATGCAACTGTCGCCGAGACGGCGGCCACCAAGCCATGGATGTGAAACAAAGGCATCACGTTCAAACAGCGATCCGTTTCAGTCAGCGCGAGTGACGCTGCGATATTTTGCGCAGACGCGGCAACATTGCGCTGCAACAGGGGCACAATTTTTGGACGCGATGTTGTGCCCGATGTATGCAAAATCAGCGCAACATCATCCTCGGTTGGGGTAACATCCTGCGCGGCGTTTGCATCGGGGCCTGCCAATGTAAATTCGCCCGCGCGCGACGTAGGGATCAAGTTCAACACAATCAATCCCAATTTTTCCGCCGCCTGACGTGCAGGACCATCATAATCACTTTTCAGGACAATCGCCTTGGCACCCAAATCCTCAAGGTAAAAGGCAAATTCATCTTCGCGGTAGCTTGGGTTCAACGGCGCGGTTGTTGCCGCCTGCGCAATGGTGACAAAGGCCGATGCCATATCCGATCCATTGGCCAGAACGATTGCCACGCGGTCCTGCGCACCAATCCCGAACTGACGTAGGCTTTGGCGCACCGATGACGCCATGCTGCGCAATCCAGCATATGTTAACCATTCCCGACCGGGTTCACCGATTGCAATGGCATGATCTGGATGTTGGTCGATCAAATCGTGTAGTGTTTTTTTCATTTTACTGATCCATTCAATCTAGTTAATTTTTGGACGTTTACTGGGAACATGTAGGCGCTCTTTCGCACCTGTGACAAAGGCCACCAAGAAGGGCATGACAAAGAATAAAATTGCCAAACCGATAAAGGTTGCAGAGAGTGGGCGTTCCACAAAGGCAAGGATATTGCCCTGTTCCGCGATCAAGGTTTGACGGAAACTTTTTTCCATCAAGGGACCAAGAACAAGCGCCAGAACCAAGGGGGCCAATGGATAATCCGCCTTGCGCAGCAGATACCCACCCACACCAAAGGCAAAGATCAACCAAACATCGTGCATCTTTTGCGATGGTGCAAACCCACCCACGATACACAGCACCAGCACCAGTGCACAAAGAACCGTAAACGGCATGCGCAGCGCCCAGACAAACACGGGAATTAAGGCGATGTTCACGGCAACCGCAGCAAAGTTCGCCGTATAAAGCGATGAAATCAGACCCCAAACAAAATCAGGCTGTTCAATGAACAACATGGGGCCTGGCACCAATCCCCACATCACCATACCGCCCAGCAACAGCGCCGTTGTGGGCGATCCTGGGATGCCAAGTGTCAACATCGGCAACAATGACCCGGTTGAGGCAGCATTGTTTGCCGTTTCGGGAGCTGCAACTCCTTCGATGTTGCCCTTGCCGAATGTGTCAGATGTTTTAGATGTCTGCTTCGCAATCCCATAGGACATGAGCGCCGCGGGGGTTGCTCCCGCCGCAGGCAACATGCCAACGAAAAACCCAAGCAATGATCCAAGCGACATAGTTTTCCACAAGCTGTTCATGCGCTTTAACCCTGCGCCCAATTCCGCAAATGTGATGCGGGCATTGGTGACTTTGGGTGCGGTTTTGGATGTTTCGATGGTATATAAGATTTCACCCAAACCATAGGTGCCAATTGCCAGCACAAGGAAGGAAATCCCAGAATAAAATCCAGGCATATCGCCAAAGATCAAACGCGGCTGCCCCGAAATCAAATCAAGACCCACTGTAGAGAGCGCAAGGCCCAAACAAATCATGATGATCGTTTTCAGGGAATCGTCCCCCCCAAGCCCGACAAATGTGGTGAAGGCCAACAAAACCAATGCGAATTCTTCGGCTGGTCCAAAGCTAAGCGCGATATCCGCCAAGGGGGCCGCAAAAAGCGTGAACAAAATGACCGAGATTGTGCCACCAACGAAGGACGCCACAGCCGCCGCAATCAGGGCCAGACCCGCCTGCCCCTTTTGCGCCATGGGCCGTCCGTCAAAGGTTGTCGCCACAGCCGTGGAGGCACCAGGTATCCCAAGAAGGATTGAGGAAACCGCGCCCCCATACATCGCACCATAATAAATGGCAGCCAGCAGAATGATCGCAGAGGATGGCGGGACGATAAAGGTCAGCGGTAAAACAATGGCCACACCATTCACCGAACCCAAGCCGGGCATCGCGCCAATAAATAGGCCCGCAGTGACGCCAATGATCACGATGAACAGGTTAAAGGGCGAAAGCGAGGTTGCAAAACCATCCGCGAGGAGTGAGAGAACTTCCATGATCTACCCCTTAAAAAAACATCGCATATAGCGGGAAAAAGAAGGGCTCAGTTACACCTTTGGGCAGCAGAATTTTCAGCGTCGCCTCAAAGAAAAAGAACACAACAATTGGCGTTAGCACCGTGATGGACAAGGCAAGGGTCCAACTGTGCTTGCCATAAATTTTCAGGTACCAGAATAAAAACAGGGGAATTGCCACATAGGCGCCCGCTGTTGGGATCAGCGCAATGGTGATCGCAATTGCGATAATGACTTGGATCAACGGTCCCATCATTTCACGATCAAATGTGAATTGATCTGCCTCATAAGAGCGTGCTGGTCGAAAAATCACAAAAACCGCGCAGATTAGAATGATCAATGAACACCAAAATGGAAAGGCACCACCGCCCGGTCCGCCCGTTTCCCCATTCCAGCCAATTGGCAGAAGGATTGCGTGGCTCATCATATAGGCCGACAGCAGAACCAATGCGCCAGCAATTACTTTGTCCAATAACATATCAGGTCCCGTAGAAAAATTTGGCCCCCGAATGTGGGGGCCAAAGCGTATTGATTTTTGGATTATTCAATAGATGCCAAGATTTCGGCGTGTTTTGAGCGTTCGTTCAAGAAGTAGTTTTGAAGCGCATCACCCGTTAGCATATCCGCAACCAACGCTTTGCCTGATGCGTATTCTTGCCACTCTGGTGTTGCACCCAACTGCTCTAACATCTCGGTGTAATATGCAACTGCGTCCGCTGGCATATCCTTTGGTGCGACGAATGAACGTTGCATCCAATAAACGATGTCATGGCCCAACTCACGTGCGGTTGGAACGTCTGGGAAAACCGCAAGGCGTTCAGGTGTAAAGGCCACGATTGGGCGAACCTTGCCCGCCTGCCAGAAACCCATTTGCTCGGCTGGGTTGTTCACAGTCGCATTGATGTGATTACCCACCAAGTTTTTCGCAACTGTTCCGCCCCCTTTGAAAGGAACATATGTGTGCTGAATGCCAAACTCTTTTTCCAACATCGCGGTTACAAGGCTGTCTTCTTGGCCAGTGCCTGTACCCCCCATTTTCCAGCTGCCACCAGCTGCTTTGACGGCTGCAACGTAGTCATCCAATGTTTGGATGTCGCTGTCAGCGTTAACCCACAACACAAATGTGTCCATCGCCATGCGCGCTAGTGGCGTGAATTCTTCGATGTCCACGCCGATGTCTGTGCGCAGCGGTGTTGTGTAGTATGAATTCAGTGTCGCCATGATCACATGAGCATCACCCTCTTTGTCCTTCAAATAACGCAAGGCTTCTGCGCCGGATCCGCCACCCTTGTTCACAGGAAGGATTGGCATGTTGGAAAGGTTTTCTTTTTGAATGATAGATTGGAACAAACGCGCAATACGATCCGCGCCGCCACCCTGACCTGCCATAATGACCAGCTCAACTGGCTTTTGTGGCTTCCAATCACCTGCAACGGCCTGTGCAGCACCTGCAAGCAAGGCTACTGTTGAAATCGCGGCTACCGCAATCTTTTTGGTTAATTTGTTGTACATCATTGGTCCTCCGTACCCAAGTTCTCTGAATTACAGCCGCGAGAAGTCCCGCACTGTGCGTCGTTGTGTTTGAAAAGAATAATTTGATGGTATTATTTGCAACAAAATTAGTGTTGTGTTGTTTTTTATGTTTATTACAAAATTAACTTCTGTTAATTTGTTAACATGGATAAAGTATTTGTTGGCCCCAAGTTGCGCCAGTTGCGCAAGCATCACAAACACACCCAAGCGGAATTGGGAAAACTGATCGGGGTCAGTGCGGCCTATGTGAACCTGTTGGAAAACAACCAACGCACCCTCACGGTTAAGGTCCTGATGTCCTTAACGGATGTCTATGGAATCAGCGCACAAGAACTGGCACAAACGCATGAGGCCGAGGATTTAAATGCCCTTCGCATGATGGTGCGCGACCCGATTTTCAGTTCGGATGAACCCGATTTACAGCAATTGCGCGGCGCGGTCGCCCATGCCCCGCAGTTTGTTGACCGCTTCAAAGAGCTCTATAATGATTATCAGCGCTTGGCCGAATTTGTACAAAACAGCCTGTCGAACAATGAAACTGTTGCGGCGCAATCAAATGACGAAACCCAAATTTCCGATTTCTTTAAGGCCAATCGAAACTATTTTCCGAAACTAGAGGCCATCGCCGATCGCCTACGCCAAAAAATTGGCCACCCCCAGGATGAGCTTTATCATCGGCTAAAGGACTATCTGCGCTCCATGCATGGCATACGCTGTCACGTGGAAAAACTCTCGCTCATGGAAAATATGTTGATGAGTTTTGATGATTCAAACAACATCATCCGCTTGTCCGAGGGGTTAGATGCCCCAAACCGCATATTCCAGCTGGCCTATATCATCGCGCGCGTTGAATCCTATGACGTGTTGCAGGGGTTTCAGGTAAAAAACCTGACGGCCCGCAACCGATTGTTCAACGAATTGCTCAACTATGTCGCCGCCGCAATCGTGATGCCCTATGATGCGTTTTATGATGTGGCCACAAAAACCCGCTATGATATCGACAGGATCGCCGCCGCCTTTGGTGTTACGTTTGAACAGGTGGCGCATCGCCTAACCACATTACAGGCCAGTGGGAAACAGGGCATTCCATTTTTCCTGATCCGATTGGACCGCGCTGGAAACATTACAAAACGTGTGAACCCCAACAACGCGGTTTTAGCCGATTTTGGTGGGCGCTGTTCGGTATGGAACATTCATAACGCGTTACAAAGTCCGAATGTGGTTTTGACGCAGGCGGTCGAACTGCCCGATGGGACACGCTATGCCACAATCGCGCGGACCACCGATAGATCGGTTTATTCCCGCAAAACGCAGGATCGCCGCATGATCGTAGCCTTGGGGTGCGAACTACAATTCGCAAATGACATTACTTATTTTGATGAAAGCGGGCACCGTTTTGATCAGGACCCTGCCCCAATCGGCCTGAATTGCCAAACCTGCGAACGCCACCATTGTGCCCAGCGTGCGCATCATCCGTTGCATGTGACGCTGAATTTCGAAACGCACCGCCGCGGGGCGACGCGTTACGAAAACTAGGGTTAACCGCCGATGTAGCTATGACCAGTTTTCGGGCGGAACCAATTTTTCTGGTTGTGTAAACGGCCCAACAGTTCACGCATCTCGCTCATCTCTGCCTCGGCAGAGGCGCGGTCAACGGTTGAATTTTTCGCATCTCCTGCAGTGATCAAATCGTTGCTGCGTTTTGCGATGACGGAATGCAGCGCATCCTCAATAAGTTCCAAATCTTTGACGTCCAGATTAAATGTCGTATTCGGCTTTGCCATCTCAAACTCCTGCAATCGATACTCGTATCGTGATGTTTCCTATAAGAAACAATCCAAAATTTCGGAAAAGGCAAGAAATACAATGGTATACATGAATAACCATATAATTTCATAAGGTTAGCCTTAGACATAATGAAACATTTGCGACGAATCAATGCGCAAATTCGTCACAACCTGTCGTGAAAGGGAATCAAATTAGGCCACCCGATTTGGTTCAGTACCACTTCATACAGTCTTTATAACTCATATTTGGGTGGTACTTATCGCATAGCTCAACTTTATCTGCGGGATAAAACAAAACCGCAATCGGTTGGGTATAGGCAAAGGCCGCAACCCATCCCACCAGAAAACAACTGGCGACAAGGGCGCAATCACAGCTGAGTGTTCGGATCAAAAATCGTGACATATTGCGTTGGCTACACTGTTGTGCACTATACGTAGTATAGCACAGCTGTATGCAATTGTCGACAATTTGCTTATATGCGCCGCGTTACCCCAGCATACGCATCGCGGCGGTGTGCATCATATTGCCCAATGGATGTTCGCTCCCGATGTATTGGGTCATGACGCATCCTGTGACTTGGCGCTTGGGATCGACCCAGAAATAGGTTGCCGCGGCCCCGCTCCACCCGAATTCGCCCTGCGATGTTGGGTATTGGGCCTGTTCGATGTTTTCCATTACACGGCCCAGCAATCCCCAACCATATCCCGAAAACGGCTCATCATTAATACGGAAGGTATTCTGCGCAAAACTGACCCGTACTGCACGCGCCATGTCCATCATTGCAGAACTGAGGATTATATCGCCGCTCGGTGCGCGCCCTGTTAGCAACATATTTGCAAATGCCATATAATCAGACACAGTTGAATATAGCCCATATCCGCCCCGCCGAAAATTCGGATCGGACAGGGGATGGGACGCCCCCAAATCCGCCTGAACCGACAAATCATGTGGCATTTTTTGCAACACAGGCAGCGCCGAGATGGAGCGCGGGCCGTAAATGGCCATGAGCCTGCCTTGCTGATCGGGGGTCAGACAAAAGGTTGTATCAACCATCCCAAGCGGGTCAAAAATATGATCCATCAACAGGTCATCAATCCGCTTCCCCGTAGCGCATTCAATCGCATGGGCCAGAACGTCGGTTGAAACGCTATAAAGCCAGGATTGCCCAGGATTGAAAACCAGAGGCTGTTCCGCAATGGAGCCTGCAAGGTCGGACAGATCCCGCGCGCCATCGCCCATGATATCCGCCGCGCGATAATAGGGCGCAACGGGACAGCCAACCGTAAAATCATAGGAAAACCCGGCACGATGTGTCAGCAAATGTTCAATCGTAATCAAACCATCAGCGGGTGCCAAATGCCCGTCCGCGCCCAAGATACGCATTTTTGAAAATCGCGGATCCAGTTCAGACAAGGGCGTATTTAGGCGAAACACGCCCTGCTCTATGAGGATCAACGCAAGCACCGACACAATCGGTTTGGTCATGGAATAAATTCGGTAAATGGCCTGATCTGGTATGCCCGATTCAGTTTGAACATCTTGCACCCCTGATCGACCTGCAAATAAGGTCTCAGCATGTTGATCAACGCGCCATTCAATCCCCGAAAAAACTCCAGATTGCGTTAATGCGTCCGCCTTTTGCTGCATAAAATCCATACTGTGTATCCAGTGATAAGTTGAGTGAATCATACAATATTATGCAGTTCTGCCTAATTTCTAGTCATTTGTAATATGCACATCAATTTTAAGGAATTTTTGCAAATAAACCCTTGCAATGCACCATCAAATTGTTAACGCTATCGGCGTTGGATGCACAGGCATCCCGCGAAAAAATCGTGCCGCAAAGGCACTCGGGAGGAAAAATTATGAAAAAACTATTGGCCGCAGCAGCGGCATTGGCAACTGTTTCAACAATGGCAATGGCAGAGCGCTATGTCATGATCACACACACACAAGGTACAGACCCATTCTGGCCAGTTGTGGAAAAAGGGGGTCGTGATGCGGCAGCCGCGATTGGTGCAGAGTTCGAATACAACTTTGACCCATCAGGCGACATGTCAGGCATGGCAAAGTTGATCGAAGCGGCAGCTGCGTCAAACCCAGACGGGATCATCGTATCACTACCTGATGCGGACGCATTGGGCGGCGCGATCCGCGCAGCAGCAGACGCAGGTATCCCTGTTGTCACAATGAACTCTGGTCTTGAGTCATCAGCAGCCGTTGGCGCATTGATGCACGTTGGTCAGCCAGAGCGTCTTGCAGGTGAAAAAGCAGGTGCACGTGCGAAAGCAGAAGGTGTAACAAACGGCCTATGTTTGAACCAAGAAGCGTTCAACACAGCGCTTGTTGACCGTTGTGAAGGGTACTTCTCAGGCCTTGGTGGCGATCTAAACATGATCGACGTTTCAAACGACGTTACACAGATTGAAACACGTACAGCGGCCGCACTTTCTGCAGACCCATCAATCGACGGTGTTCTTGCGGTTGGTCCACACGTTTGTGCAGCAGCAAACAAAGCGATCAAAGACGTGGGCGCAGATGTACACCTATCATGCTTTGACCTATCACCAGAAGTTATGGACATGATCCAAAACGGTGATGCGGCGTTCACAATTGACCAGCAGCAGCGTCTGCAAGGCTACATGCCAGTGATCGTTCTACACCTGTACAACACAAACGCAGGTATGTTGCCAGGTGCGAACATCCCATCAGGCCCAGGTTTTGTTGATGCGTCAAACGCAGCTTCAGTTGCAAGCCAAGCTGGTGTGAACCGCTAATATTGATCACATCATGTGACACGGACAGGCGGGCAATGTCCCGCCTGTTTTCATAACAAAGATAATAAATGGGGATATTATGCTGGAACGGAGTGAATCGGACCGCCTTCAACGCGAAAGTTGGCTGCAACGCATGATGCGCCGCCCAGAAATTGGATCATTCGTTGTGATGATCATCATCATTCTGGCGCTGGCCTTTGCATCAAACGGCAAGGCATTTAACGCGTTGGGTTTAAAAAATAATATCGCGATCATCGCACAGCTGGGCATCATTGCAGTTGGGGCCGCACTTTTGATGATTGCGGGTGAATTTGACCTGTCGATTGGGCCAATGATTGCCTTTGCGGGTATGTCGATTGCGATCATGATGAAGTGGGGGCTTCCCTTTGGTTTGGGTGAGGCAACACCGTTTCTCGCCTTTTTGATCACACTTTGTATGACCTTGGCCTTTGGCTGGTTGATCGGGAATATCGTGGTGCGATCAGGCCTATCCAGCTTCATCGTGACGCTTGCATTTTGGTTTTTCTTGCGTGGTTTGACAGAGGTGTGTTTCCGCCTGATTAACCAAAACACGAACGTTTCGGGCCTGCCCGATTTCAAAAAAGAAAGCTGGTTTGCCGAACAAATGGGCGGCGAAGTGTTTGGATGGTTCTTTGATGCATGGTACTGGATCGGAACAAAGGTTTCCGCAGGTGCCGAATTCACCGCAGAGATGACCAAAGCCGAAAAATTGGATATGATAAACTTTCTCAGTTTCTTGAACATCAACCGTAAGATGGAGCAATGGGTGACGGGGTTTGATGCCCGTCTATTGTGGTTCATCATTATCGCGGGCGCTGCGTGGTATGTTTTGGCACGCACCCAATTGGGCAGCTGGATATACGCAACAGGCGATAACAAGGAAAGCGCGCGCGCAAATGGTGTGCCAGTGAACCGCGTGAAAATCGGTTTGTTCATGTTCTCAGCCTTCTGCGCAACGATCTTTGCGACTTGTCAGGTGTTTGATACCAATTCATCCGATGCAGCTAAGGGTATGTTCAAAGAGCTTGAGGCCATCGCGATTGCCGTTGTGGGTGGTATCCTGATGACAGGTGGATTTGGCTCGATCGTTGGTGTCATCTTTGGCGCGGTCACCTTCGGCCTTGTGGCGAATGCCGTGTTCTTCATTCCTTGGATTGACGGTGCATGGTTCCGTGTCTTCGTTGGCACCGTTCTATTGGCCGCTGTGTTTGCAAATGAACGCATCCGCAAACGTATCACAGGAGGGATCTGATCATGTCTAAACAAGCCTATATGCGCGTTGAAAACATCGTAAAAAAATTCGGTCCCTTCACGGCCCTAAATGGTGTCGACCTTGAGGTTCACGCAGGCGAAGTGCACGCGCTCTTGGGGGATAACGGTGCGGGGAAATCAACCCTGATCAAAATCCTGTCTGGTGTGCATGAACCCACCAGCGGCACAATCTACATCGAAGGTCAGCCAACGGCGTTTCGCAATCCCCGCGATGCATCGGCGGCGGGCATCGGCACCGTGTATCAGGATTTGGCGATCAATCAATTGATGAGCGTGACACGCAACTTTTTCATGGGACGTGAATTAACATCACGGTTTGGAACACTTTGCATGGACGAAATGAACCAAATCGCCCATGATGAAATGCTGAAAATCGGCATCAATTTCTCGGATCCCACACAGGCTGTTGGCACCATGTCGGGTGGACAACGTCAAACATTGGCGATTGCCCGTGCGATTTATTTCGGGGCCAAGGTTTTGATTTTGGACGAACCCACATCCGCGCTTGGACAAAAGCAGCAGATGGAAGTTCTAAAAACAATCAAACGGGTGCGTGCGCGGGGGGATATTGCGATTATCTTTATCACGCACAATGAAATCCATTCCCGTTTGATTGCAGATCGCTACACCTTCCTTGCTTTGGGTGAAGTCTTAGGATCAGGCACCAAGGCCGAGCTTGAGGGCGAAGATATTCGCCGCCTTATGGCTGGTGGCGCCGAGATCAAAGACCTGGAACAGGAATTGGCCGCAATCTAGCGTCCACACCATACAAATAAAAAGCCGCCCAAAGAGGCGGCTTTTTATTTGCTCAGTCATTTTGCAAAACGTGGATTCACTTTGGACTGGAATCTGATCATTAATCTTCAAACGCCACCTGATCGCTGGCCAGCAAATCTTTGATATCTTGGGGCACGGTCAAACCTTCGCGCACCTTGGCATCCAGATCTGTTTCCAACTTTAGGATTTCGTGACAGCGCGCTGTGATCGCGTCCAATTCATCCAGTGGGATCACGACAACCCCATCCAAATCCGCCACGATCACATCGCCGCTGCGCACGGTTTGACCGCCCATTTGAATATCAAAACCAACGGTTCCCGGGCCTTTGCCAAAGGGCGATGCAGGGGTGAGCCCCGTGCACCAACTGGGCAGGTTCACCTCCCGCAGGCCCACAAGATCGCGCATAGGCCCATCGGTCACAAACCCAACTGCGCCACAGTTTTTCATCATGCCCGAAACACGGTCGCCCGCCGCGGCACAACCCTGATGCGCCCCAAAAGATTGCACGACGATATCGCCAGACTGAATATAGGCCAAACTGGCCAAAAGCGCCAAAATATCCGCAGGGCCCGTTTCCACGGTTAAGGCAGCACCTACCGCATGCGCACCCAACTGACCATAGGGATCCACAGGTTTGATATCCTTATGCAGCGCCCCGCGCCCCCATAGCGCGTCATTCACCACCCCTGTGGGCACATTGCCCAATGCCGCGATCTGCGCCGCCGTGGGGCGTGGTGTGTTACGTTTTATTCTGATCAGTTTTGGCTCTTCAATCATGGTGTGTCCTTTGGTCTTTTCAGACAGCTTGGCGCAAGTGTGCCTTGCGATCAACAATCAGATTACAAATTTGATCTGCGAAACCCGAAAAATCCCAACAGGAAAACACACCCCGACATCACCAGCATCGGCCAAATTGCAACGCCCCAATCGCCACCTGCTTGGGTGACCAAGGCCGCAACGATGGGGGCGCCAAGGGTTTGGCCCACGGCTGAGCCTTGCATCAATATGCCATTTCCAATGCTGACATGTCGCAAATCTGGGGCATATTGCGGCACCAATAGGAATAGGTTTGCGGGGATAAACCCGCCGATGAAAGAATAAATCATACAGAGGGTCAGGCGCATCGCAGACGGCACACCTGCCCCAAATATGGCAAAGGTCAACACCGCCATCGTCACAGCCCCAATGATAATCAATGTGGATGATGTCACACCCCGCGCTGCAAAGCGAACCCCGACGTAGCACCCAGGCCCATTCATGAACACCACAGCCGCCGTGAAATAGATGGCGTGCTCCAGGGTCAGCCCCACCTCTTCATTCAGGAAACTGGGCAGCCACTGCATAATCGTCACCCATTGAAAGGTATAGACCCCAAAACAGGCCCCAACCATCAATAGCCCCGGCGCACGATAGCTGTTGGCAACCATACGGGCGACGGCACGCGGTTCGCGGGTTTGTTGCGCGCTTGGTTCCTCTAGCGCCCACCAAAGCCCAATCAGCAATGGGATTGCCAATAAAAACATCACAATCCACAAACCGCGCCAGCCGATCTGCGTTAAAAACGGCGTTGAAACCAGCAGGGCAAATGCCATGCCCGTTGGCATATAAATGCTCCAAACCCCTAAGGCGCGCGTCCGATCCTGTGGGGCCGCCAAATGCGTTATAAACGCAGGAATGTTTACCGCAATCGCGATAAAGCCAAACCCTTCAAGCGCGCGCAGGACCAAAAACATCCACGGCTGCGTGATCACCGTGGACCCAAGGGTTCCAATCATTACGGATATGATCCCCAAAACAATGATACTACGGCGTCCGAAAAACGTACTAAATGCGCCCAGCGGAACCGCCAGAAAAATGGCAAGCAACGTAAAAATAGACAAGGCGTACCCCGCATCCACCAGCGATAGACCCAAGTCATCGCGCAATACAGGGATCGCAGGCCCAAGTTTGCCAACCTGCATCGACACAAACAGCCCCGCGCAAAGCGCAATACTGACTTTGCCCCAGTGGGTGTTTTGAGCTAAAGATGTTGGTTTTGTTGACATCAAAGGGTGCAATTCATCTATTCTGACGAACCTTATGTCGGAACCACGGGGACCACAAACGGATTATGATCCGCAATCTAAAGTTCCTGCCCGGCAGCACGTTCACCTAATTTCAGGCGAATGGTGGCTGCCACTTCGGAAATGGGTTCAGGTGGCAAGCGTTTGGGCGCGGGTTCGGCCAGTAATTCATCCACGATTGTCGAGGGATGCTTTAAACACATCTCTGCAATCGCCATCCCGTGTAATGTGCCCTTTACCGTGCCCAGCCCGTTTTGCAGGCAAGCGGAATAAAGCCCGTCCTCTAACTGCCCAAATCCCGCAACCCCGTTCAAGGTCAGCGCCAAATGCCCACCCCAGCGGTGTTCCATCTCGACACCCTTTAACATTGGGAAACGCGCATCGAATGAGTCATCATGTTGGGCATAAACCCCGCGCAAACGCCGTTCACTGGGCGACAGGCGCGGCTCATACGTGGCGCGGTTGCGAATAACGATCCGATCGCCCCCAATCCCAGATATTCGGCGCACCGTGGTGCCCAACGGATCGGCGGGCGTAAATCCCCAATTCGGGGCCCCACCCAAGCGCTGCACCTCATCCGCGCTAAGTGCGCGGGTCATGGATGCATAGGTATAAATGTGGACAACGCGGGATTTGTAATATCCAAAAGCTTGCGCCAAACCGTTGGTGGCAAGGATCACGGTAGGAGCCGAAATTGCCCCTTTGGCAGTTTCAGCACGCCACATGCCACCAACCTGATCCAAGGCCATCACGGGCGAATTTTCATAAATTGCCACCCGATTACTGACAATTGCCGCGCCTAGGCTTTGGATATACTGCGCAGGTTGCAACAAGACCGCGCCAGGCGTAAAAAGCCCCTGTTTATAAAATGTTATGCCCGTCAATTCATGCATTTGACGATCATCCAAAATCTCATAGGGTTCGTTTAGATGCGTCAGATGTTCTTGGTATCCTTGGTTATGGGCAATGCCCCGATCTGTTGCGGCGGCATTGATTTTCCCGACCTTTTGAAAACAGGCCTGCGGAAGCCCAAGTGTCGCGACCATATCCGCGGCATAGGAAATTGCTGCACGATTGTGCCGAATGCTTTGATGATCCCGCGCGGCTTGCCCGCCGTAATCATCGCTGGCCAAATCATGGGGCAGATCAATCATAAAACCCGAATTGCGCCCCGCCGGCCCCTCGGCCAAACGAAACGCCTCGACCACCGAAACCGTTGCGGTGGGCTCCAATTCACTAATCCGCCGCGCCGCCGTCAGGCCCGCAAATCCCCCACCGATGATCAGGAAATCAACATGGCGATCATCTTCTAGCGTGGGATGACGCGCAGCCTCGGGCAAAATTTTTGCCCATGCTGCGGGTCCTGGGTTTGTGGGTTGGCGCGTGACCTTCATGGATCAGTAATCTTGGTTCAGCGCGTCGGCAGCTGGAATTTCGCGTTCACGACGTGCGATGTAATCCAACAAATGTTCATTGACCGCCTCGTCCAATTTCGGCTCTTCATATTCTGACAGTAGATCGCGCGCGCGTTTCAAGGCGCGTTCATTGATCTCAACGGATCCTTCTGCCGCCCATTGTTCAATCGAATTGTTGTCGAACATTTCGGGCATAAAGAACGCAGAGGAAAATTTTTCTAGCGTATGGGGATGCCCCAGGTAATGCCCCCCTGGGCCAATATCACCCACCGCGGATAAACCTTCGTCAAAATCGTCCCAATTGATCCCTTGGCTCATCCGATAGGCCATGGCGCATTGTTCGGCGTCCACGATGAACTTCGCCGTGGAACAATGCATTCCGGCCTCGTTCCATCCGGCTGAGTGCCAGATATAGTTCGCACCTGCCATCATAACGGCCATCAATGTTGTGGCACTTTCATACCCTGCTTGGGCGTCAAATGTTTTTGCCCCGCCCAAGGTATTGGATGTGCGCCACGGAACGCCGTAATAACGCGCCATTTGACCAATCATAAAGTTCATCAAACTGATTTCAGGGGTGCCCGCCATGGGCGCCCCAGATTTCATGGACACGGTGGACAAATAGTGTCCATAAATCGCAGGCGCCCCTTTGCGGATGACTTGGGTATAAGCCAAGGCTGAGAGCGCCTCGGCATTCAATTGTGCCACAGAGGGCGCAACAGAGGCAGGCGTATTTGCCCCACCAAGGACGAAGGGCGAACACAAAACCGGTTGATTGCGCGCGCAAAATGCCCGCATTGCGCCCAACATGGTTTCATCCCAAACAAGCGGCGAATTGCCGTTACAGTTCCCTGTGACAACAGGATGGTTGTCGATATAGCCTTCGCCAAATAGGATGTCACACATCTCGATGACATCCTCGGCATTCTTGGGGCTGGTCGTCATGCCCATGAATGTTTTGTCCGAATATTTCATCGACGAATAGGTGATGCGCAAATGGCGCTGACTGATCGGGTGATCATAGGGTTCCACGATATGGTGCGCAGATGAATGCATCGCGGGCAGCATTTGGGACAGTTTGTGGAAATTTGCCAAATCATCCAACGTCGGATTGCGCCGCACATCGTCCAAATCACGCAAGTATGGCGCCCCTGTCATGGGAATGAACATGGAATGCCCCTTGCCAAAGGGTAGATTGTGTTCGGGATTGCGCGCGTGATAGGTGAATTCAGAGGGGATTGTTGAAATCAATTCCCGCACCATGTGACGATCCAGAAACACCGTTTCATCCACCACCTTTGCACCAACACGTTTCCAATCGTCAATGGCGATGGGATCACGAAAATGCACCCCCACATTTTCCAAGATATGCATCGAGGCCGCATCCATGCGTTCAATCTGTTCTTGGTTCATCGGCTCGGTCAGCGGCAGATTGCGTTTCAATGCGGGTAGCATTTTAACATCACGCTTTTGTCGGGCGGCGGCGCGTGCACTGCGACCGCGTCGGGTCGTTCCTGTTGCTTCAACCATGATATCCCTCACCTGGTCAAATTATGTGATGTTGTCGGCGTCATTTGGATCGCTTAGGTCGATCCAAATGCTTTTCAGTTCTGTGTATTGGTCATGGGCGTGAATGCCATTGTCGCGCCCCCCAAACCCCGATTGTTTATATCCGCCAAAGGGGGTTGTGATGTTACCTTCACCATAACAATTCACGGTGACGGTCCCTGCACGAATGGCACGGGCGGCACGGATGGATTTTCGGATATTTGTGCCAAAGACTGAGGCCGCAAGTCCGTATTCCGTATCGTTTGCCAATTCAATCGCCTCCTCCTCAGAGGCAACCTCAATCACCGAAAGGATGGGGCCAAAGATTTCCTCACGCGCTTTGGCATCCGTTTTGTCCACCTCATAAATCGTGGGGGCCAGATAGGGACCCTCCATCGCGCCCCCAACAACAGCCTCACCTGATAGATACCCCGCCACCTTTTGCTGATGTTCCCCATCAATCAGGGCACCCAGATGATTTGCAGGATCCAGTGGATCACCCGTTTTCCAATCGCGCACACGTGCGGTGATTTTGTCCATCAGCTCGGCTTTGACATCTTTGTGCACAATAAGGCGCGAATTTGCGGAACAGTTTTCACCCATATTCCAAAATGCCGCGTTCACAACATGACCTGCGACCAGATCAAGGTTTTCAGCATCTGCCAAAACCACCGCAGGGTTTTTTCCGCCGCATTCCAACACCACTTTTTTCAGGTTACTATCGGCCGCATACCGCAGGAAACGCCGCCCCGTTTCAGTAGAACCTGTAAAGGACACCATATCAATGTCCATATGCATCCCCAAGGGTTCGCCGACCGATGGCCCATCCCCAGGTAACACCTGAAACACACCGCGTGGCACGCCCGCCTCTGCTGCCAATTCTGCCATGCGCAGGGCCGTTAGGCTGGTTTGTTCGGCGGGTTTCACAATTACCGAACAGCCCGCCGCCAAGGCAGGGCCGATTTTCCACGCGAGCATCAGTAATGGGAAGTTCCACGGCAAAATCGCCGCCACAACGCCAATGGGTTCGCGCACGATGATCGACAATGCATCATCACCCGTGGGCGCCGTTTGGTCATAAATTTTGTCAATCGCCTCGGCATGCCACTTGATCGTGTGGATCGCCTCGGGGATATCAATGGTTTCGCAATCAAGGATGGGTTTGCCGCTTTCGATTGTCTCCATCACCGCCAATTCGCGGCGATTTCGGGTCATCAATTTGCATAGACGGATCAAAACATCCTTGCGCCCATCAGGGTCCATTTTCGACCAATGCCCCTGATCAAAGGCCTCTCGTGCCTTTTCAACGGCCAAATCCACATCATCCGCATTCGCTGTGGTGATCTCGGCAATCACCGCACCTGTTGCGGGGTTTGTTGTTTTCATCACCGCGCCACGGCCCGTGTGATATTTCCCATCAATAAAGGGCGAACATGGTGGATTTAGATCCGCCGCCAGTGCCTGATATTCTGCATGGGTCAATAGATCGCTCATGAGTTTGCTCCTGTAATGCGGTTGATCGTTGTGTTCATGGTTTTGATGACCTGTTCCAACTCGCGTTTGTCATCTTTGTTCAGCGGTTGCAGCGGTTTGCGCGGCGGCCCTACATCAATGCCGCGCATGGTAAGCCCGTGTTTGATGCATTGAATGAATTTACCGCCCTGCTCCAAAACCCGCATCAGGGGCAGCATGGCCGACATGATGGCGCGACCCTTGGTAAAATCCCCTTCTACTGCGCAGGCTTGATAAAGGGCGATATGCGCCTCGGGCGCAAAGTTTGATCCGGCGCAGACCCAACTACGCGCGCCCCATGCGAAAAATTCCAACGCCTGATCATCCATGCCGCAGCTAAGCGCAATATGCGGATAATCACGTGCCAACATGTGCAGACGGTTTGGATCCCCCGAACTTTCCTTGATCGCGCAGAAATTGGGGGAACGACCCAAACGGTCCAAACATTCCTCATCCATATTCACGCTCATCCGACCGGGATAGTTATAAAGCATCGCGGGCAAATTCGCCTCGCGGTCAATGGCAAGTGCGTGTAGCGCAATTTCGCGACCCGTGGGATAGGCGTAGGGCGGCGTTGCAATCAAAATCGCATCCGCATCGTGTAATTTTGCCTGACGTGCATATTCCACGCTGTCTTCTGTTCGAATGGCGCCTGTCCCGATGATCATGGGAACGCGCCCTGCGATCATTTCTTTGGCAACGCCCATCATATAAACGCGTTCCTTCATCGACATCGCGTAATATTCGCCCGTAGTGCCCGCCACAATAATGCCATGCACACCTGCGTTGACCAACAAATCCACAGTTTGCTGCATCGCATCATGATTTAACGTGAAATCATCAAAAAACGGGGCAACCAGCGGTGCGTAAATTCCTTCGAACTTCATCAATTCCCTCATCCACTTTGACGCTTGTCTGAGTCGTCACTTTGCGCAGGATTTCAAAAAATGTACGCATGTGTCAATATTTAGTTCATGCCTGTATATTTTTTATTTGAACCATCCGCGCTGACAGACTAAGCATAGGACATGACAGAGCCAAAAACCAAAACCAAAGGATGGCGTGGATCGCGCGAAGCGTGGTTGAACGTGGCCAAGGATATTCTGATTGATAAAGGCGAAAGCGCGGTCACCGTTCAGGCGATGGCCAAACGTTTAAAATTGTCGCGCACATCTTTTTATTGGTTTTTTCAGGATCGTCAGGATGTGATGCAGGCCTTATTGGATTTATGGGCCGACACCAACACAAAACCTATTCAGGATGCGTCAAACGCATATGCCGAAACCATGGTCGAAGCGGTATTGAACGTGACCTACACCCTGATCAGCGAGGTGGAATATGACCCCCGCTTTGACGCGGCGATCCGTGGGTGGGCAATACAATCGGGCGAAGTAAATGCGCGTTTGGTGGCCGAGGATGAAAAACGTGTGGACGCCATTCGTCAGATGATGATCCGCCACGGATTTGATCAGGTCGAAGCGGACGTGCGCGCCCACGCCATTTATCTGGTGCAGCTTGGCTATACCTCGATGCAGATCAAAGAAGACTGGGAAAACCGCATTGCGCGCGTGCCCTATTACATGCGCACCCTGGCAGGCCTTAGTCCGACAGAGGCCGAATTTGCCCGTTTTCGGGCGAAATTTACGCATCTAGACTCCGCTAACGAATAAGGAAGCTACGGAAAGAATCTTTGATTAATCTATAATATCGACGATTAAGCCCCCGCCCTTCAGGACTGGCGTGGGCTGGATCATGCGCGATCAGTCTTCTCTTTCGCTCAGACCGCGCATGATCCAGGTGAAAGAAATCAAAACGCTCATGTCAGTTGTTCACGGAAGTTGCCCCCTAACCCACGGCAACCCAAAACGGTTTTGGCCCGCGAAAGGCCCAGCCCATGTAATGCACATCGGACAGCAATCGTGCATTTGGGAAACGATCAAAAAACAGGGGCAAGGCAACCTCTGCAATCATCGCCTTGGATATCCAGGCGCCCGCGCAAAAATGTGGTCCCGCACCGAACGAAATCGCGGGGCCCACATCGCGCGTGATGTCATACTGATCACTATTTTCAAAATGATCCTCGTCCCGATTGGCCGAGGAAAACATGAAAAACACTCGATCCTCTGGCTGAAACGTGAACCCAGCGTATGTGTGCGTTTGTGCGATGCGGCGCGGTGACATGCCGATGGGCGACATCCAGCGGGCATATTCCTCAAATGCATTCATCCATGTGGCCTGACCCGATCTGATTTTGTCCAATTGATTGGGCATGGCCAGCAAGGTGCCAATGACACCTGCAATCGCATCACGGGGTTCATTTTGCCCCCCTGAAATCGCAAGCTTTACATTGGCGGAAATCGTTGCGGGATCAAAGCCCGCTTTGTGCTGGATCGACAAGAGTGACGGGAAATCATCACGATCCGCCTGCCCCATGCGCTCTGCAATGTGGTGATCAATTGAGGCGGTGCACTCATGGCAATGCGCCTCAACCGCGGGATCGCCCGTGTAATTTGCACATCCATCAATCATCCCTTGGGACACGCGGTCCATTTCACGCCAATCCATATTGGTGAGACCTGTCACCGATTTCAACGCCTCTGCTGAAACTGGCATGGCAAAATCATTGACCACATCAATGGCGCCTTGTCCTGCGATGCGGTCCAAAATGTCTTGAGTTTGACGTATAAACTCGGCCTTCCATACATCACGGACAGTTTTTGGGGAAACCGTGGGGAAAATCGCGTGGCGTTCACGCTGATGATCTACGCCATCTTTGCGCATCATATTTTGCCCCATCAGTTGCGTCATCAATCCATCAGGTTGATCCGAGGAAAAGACCGCAATGTTTTTTTCGCAGATGAAAATGTCGTCGTGTTTGGTCATCAAGATCGCGCCCAGTTCGGGGACATATGCGATAGGTGCGTCCCGCCGCAGGACCGCAAGTATTGGATAAGGATCACGCATAAAAGACGCTAAATCAATGCTTTGATGAATGGGTATCATGTTACGTCAGCTCCCATGGCGCGATATTGATTGGGATCAAAAACCGACAGGTCTTTGTTCACAGGACGATTTGAAATCATCTCGGCCAAGATGCGGCCCGTTTTGGGGCCCGCGGTTAATCCGATATGCTGATGCCCAAATCCAACATGCGCATTTGAAAGATGCGCAGGCCGTCCAATCACGGGATAGGAATTTGCCGTAGTCGGGCGAAACCCGTGCCACACCTTCATGTCATCATAGCGGACATGGGGCAGATATTTTGCGATATGACGTGTTAAATACTCAACTGCCTTGGGATTATCAGGGGCATCCAATCCTGCAAATTCCAATAATCCTGCCAAACGAATGCGCCCTTCCATCGGGGTTACCACAAATTTGCCTGCTGAAATCATCACGGGCAGTTTGGGCATATGCGATGGATTGATCAGTTCTACGTGATAGCCCCCTTCGCTTTCCAATGGGATCGACAGCCCCAATTGTTTGGAAATGCCCCGCACCCAAGGACCCAGAGTGAACACATATTGATCCGCTGTAATGGGCCCCTGATCCGACTGCACACATTCTATTTCACCATTCGCAATCACAACATCGCTGACACATGCCATGTGAAACGCGCCACCTTGGTCAAGGAAATGGGCGAACAAGGCCCCTGAATAGGCCAACGGGTCGCTGATACGGCCATGGTTTTTGTGCCGTGCCACATGGGAGAAATTCCCCTGGTGAAATGGGTCGGTTTTGGCAAATTCTGCGCCTGTTTCGATGTCAATCTGATACCCAAGCGCGCGGCGAAATGCGATGGCGGGCATATCGGCGTCCAATGCCGCCTGACTGTCATATCCGTGGCAATAGTCGTCAGGATGGATAAACCGCTCGGCCCCCGTGCCTTGGGCCAATGCCATATGCTGATCATAGCTGTCGCCCAGCAGATAGCTCATTTCCTGCGCAAAATGACTTACATGCTTTTTTGTGCCGAAGGACAGATATTTCATCAAAAACGGCAACAACTGCGGTAGATACCGCCACCGCAAAAACAGGGGTGATTTTTTCGACAGCACCATTTTGGGGATTTTCGCAATTAACCCCGGCACCGTCACCGGCAAAACCGCACCTGCCGCCAATACGCCCGCATTGCCGTAGGACGTGCCCACCCCAGGTTCCGCGCGATCAACCAATGTCACATCATGGCCAAAGCGTTGCAGCCAAATCGCGGTTGATAATCCGTTTATGCCAGCCCCGATAACGACGCACTTCATTTAGCAGCCTCCTGTTTCAGGCGAGGCTAAATTAAAGGGGCGCTAAGTCAAATGGGATTTCAAAAAAAAGGGACCGACGCAAGCGCCGGCCCTTAGTGGCATGTAGGGAGTTATTACAAACGAATAACATGAATATGTACGTTGCCTTTGCCGCATTGGATCACAGTTTCTAACCCATTTTTTTCGGGTCTAGCTTTTTATGTCAGCAACCGCCTGTGCCGCTTTGTCAATTGCGGCTTGGGTGATGGCCAAATCCTCTTCACTTAGGATCAAACTTGGGTAGGTTTTGCCGGGTGATTTAAAGATGCCATTGGCACGCAATGTGTCATTCCATGCTTTGCCCGCCTGCTCATCCCCGTTTTGAACCATGCGATAATCCAGTGGCTGAATTTCGTGGAACACAACCTCGAATAAGGTTGGATGCCCGACAATATGGAACGGCACACCGGTTTTGCCCAATGCATCACGGATCATCTGACTGACACGGTTGCCCAATCCCAATAGGTGATCATAGGCACCTTCGCGATTCAGGATTTCCAAACTTTTCAAACCCGCGGCGGCGGCAATGGGGTTACCCGATAGCGTCCCAAGCTGCATCAACCATTTGTCCGCACCAACATCGGATTTGTCAAAATGCGCCATGATATCCCGACGCCCCACAATCGCGGCCAATGGGAAACCACCGCCAATCACCTTGCCCAGTGTCGTAACATCGGGGGTAACGCCATAATATTCCTGCGCCCCGCCATAGGCAAAGCGGAAGCCCGTCACAACTTCGTCAAAGATCAACACAATGCCATAGCGATCACATTCCTGACGCAACAGCTCAAGGAACCCTGGCGCGGGTGGAATAATGCGTTGCAGCGGTTCCACGATGATTGCCGCAACATCGTTGCCGAATTCCGATAACAATGATTGGATATAAACAGGGTCGTTAAAGGGCGCGACCAACACATTTTCGCCAACATCGGCGGGGATGCCCGCGCTGTCGGGCACAGCTTGGGGGAAATTCACACGTTTGCTGGGTGCAAGGCTCATCTGCGCTTCGGCGGACATACCGTGATAGCCGCCTTCGAATTTCACAATCTTTTCGCGTCCCGTATAGGCGCGTGCAAGGCGGATCGCGTACATATCCGCCTCCCCCCCTGTTGAGACATAGCGCAGCTGTTCGGCACAGGGCACCGCATCACAAATCACCTCGGCCAATTCAATCCCAAGGGTGTTATTGGCAAAAAACGTCTGTCCCTTGGGCAATTGTTCAAGAACGGCTTCCATGACTTCGGGATGCCCATGGCCCAGCAACATCGGACCACTGCCAA
>Ga0181605_10000212_pt1 | contig 58074 bp, 55 predicted proteins | sample 041ome_11_FD_148676 | JGI IMG/M metagenome (GOLD analysis project Ga0181605, IMG submission 148676) | Coastal salt marsh microbial communities from the Groves Creek Marsh, Skidaway Island, Georgia - 041411US metaG (spades assembly) | ecosystem: Environmental > Aquatic > Marine > Intertidal zone...
TGTACCGAACACAATTATTAAGGATAATCCTTATTTAAAAATCAAAAAAGCACATTTATGACTGACGCACACAACGTATCAACCGCCAATGCACCTTTGTACACGATCAACAATCCTGAGAGCGTTATCGAGGTATACTTGGATTTAGATAACGATGTAGTTCGTGAGTTGAAGTGTTTGAACTACAATAGATGTAAGGAATATACTTACCCTATTAATGAGTATTTAGAACGATACAGCCACCACCCTGCAGGCGAAGCCATCAAAGCAGAGCTGGACGCTGTTCACGCATAAACAATCTTTCCGTTCACTCTGTTTGTATTTGGGTTAAGGTAGCGCTGGGGAAAGCAGCGCTACTTTTTTTTTGCGCCAAAAAAAACGCCCCGAAGGGCGTTTGTTATTTCTTCACGAACGGCAGCTTCACTACCTGTGCTTTAATGAGCTTCTCTCGAATCACTACCGCGAACTCACTGCCTTCCTTGGCCAATGCCACCGGAACATAACCCATCCCGATGTTTTTACCGGTAGTAGGGCTGTTGGTTCCTGAGGTTACACGCCCAATGACATTGCCTGCTAGATCAGCAATTTCGTAGCCGTGTCTTGGAATGCCTCGGTCGATCATTTCAAATCCTACGAGCTTCTGGCTGACGCCCGCTTTTTTCTGTGCCGCGAATTTCGCAGAGGAAACAAAGTCCTTGGTGAACTTCGTGATCCAGCCTAAACCAGCTTCTAGTGGGCTGGTGGTATCGTCAATATCATTGCCGTACAAACACATTCCCATCTCTAGGCGCAACGTATCGCGGGCACCCAAACCTGCTGGCAACAAACCGTGTGGTTCGCCGGCCGCCATTACGGCATCCCAGAGTTTCTTCGCATCCTGGTTGAATACATACAATTCAAAACCACCCGCACCTGTATACCCAGTCGCTGAGATGATTACATCTGCAATACCGGCCATCTCACCGATGACAAAGTGGTAGTACTTGATCTCTGCCAAATCCACACCGGTCAAAGTCTGCAGGATTTCCGTCGCCTTAGGACCTTGAACCGCCAAGAGCGAATACGCATCGCTATCGTTGCGCATGGTTACATCGAAGCCTGCTGTGTATTGCATCAAATGGTTCCAGTCTTTCTCCATATTCGATGCGTTCACCACCAGCAAGAAGTGCTCATTGCTGAAGCAGTACACCAACAAATCATCTACAATACCGCCTTCTTCGTTTGGCATGCAGCTGTATTGAATCTTACCAGGCAAGAGTTTGCTAACGTCGTTAGAGGTCACCTTCTGTAAGAACGGCAAGGCATCAGGGCCTTCGACGAAAAACTCGCCCATGTGGCTCACGTCAAACATCCCGGCCGCTTCACGAACCGCGTGATGTTCATTTTTTAGTCCGCTGTACTGCACGGGCATATTGTAGCCTGCGAATGGGACCATTTTTGCGCCCATTTCAATGTGGGTGGCTTCTAGTGCTGTTGATTTTAAATCTGACATGTTCTGTGTATAAGTGGTTCTTTTATCCGTGTATGCGCTCTGTGTAGCCCAATTTTGACATCACCTCCGCTTCAAATGCTAATAATCCCTCCCACATCTCATCGACCTTCTCACGATCAAAGTACTTGCGTGCGAGGGTAATAAACATGGTGTAATGATTGGCCTCAGAAATCATAAGGGTACGGTAGAAGGAGGCCAATTCTTCGTCTTCGATGTTCTCGCTCAAGACCTTAAAACGCTCACAACTGCGCGCTTCAATCAACGCACAGAGCAACAGCTTTTGCGCCAAGCGCTCCTCGCGGTTGACGCCCTTGTGAAAATAGGTCTGTAGTTCGTTGACATATTCATCGCGGCGTTCACGTCCCAAAACCATACCGCGCTGCATCATCCTATTGTGCACCATCTGGAAATGGCCCATTTCTTCACGGGCGAGTGCGGTCATTTTATCGACGAGTTCGGATTTCTCAGGATATCCTATTATCAGGCTGATCGCCTGCGATGCAGCCTTTTGCTCACAATATGCGTGATCCGTTAAGATCTCCTCAATGTTCTTTTCTGCAATGTTTGCCCATCTTGGGTCGGTGGGCAGTTTCAAACCTAACATACTCATGAGAAACTGATTTTATCGCGCTGCTGGGCCGCAAAATTAACCATCAATTCCCACTTCGCCATCTCCTTTAAGGTCTTTGTGCTGAGGCCGCTACCACCGGCGTGATTACGCATGGAGTAAATTGGCCAATTCCTCCCCGTAGTCAATGAATTCTAGCGTCTCATCCGTGCGGGCAAGCTTCAGCTTATTGAAGATGAGCAGGGCCTCGCCGTTGCTTTCAACATGGGAGATTTGGTGGTCTTCAAAGAATTGGACCACTTCCTTAGTAAAGAAAGATTGCAACTCATCCTCATCCTGTCCCATAACCATAAATTTCTTGGAGAACTTCGAGAACATCTTGAATTCAATGTCTTTGTATCCCGTGAAGGCGATGACGCGGTCGAACAACTTCTCGTACGCCTTCTCGCGCTCCATGGTAAAAATGGGCAGCGCACGGTTGAGTTTGAGAACCATCAAGGTGGTATTAAAGGTTTCTGCCGTGAAGGCCTTCCCCTCATTGAAAATCACATCGGCAATCTCCCAACTCGCATCCCTGTCCTTGTAGGAGCCGTTCAAACAATTGTTCTTGCGCTCAATAGGTCGGATTTCGAAAAAGTGGAATTGCTTGAGGTAGCTCGTATTCCAGTTGACCTCGCGTGAATAGCTGTAACCCTTTTCGGTGGCCAAATTGCGCAAGCGTTTTTCGCGATGCGTCAGCTTCACACTCTCACTCGTTACCATAAACTTCAAGGCCTTATTGTAGGTAGATGAGGAAATATGGGCGTCTAGTCCTGAAATGAAGACCTTCCCTCCCGAGGCCCTTTGCTTGTTCAAAAACTCGACGAGGTAATCCATGTACGACATGTCCACCAGTCTCGTTTCAGAGAGGTCGATGTTCACATCGGCATCTTCAGGAATTTGTGCGACCAATTTATCCAACTTGATAATGCCCAAGAAATTGGCAATACCGCGCACCTTAAGGATATAACTACTGTCGGGCAACGGGATCAACCTGGTTCGGGACGAATAGACCAGTTTGAAGAATTGTGGCACCGGAATACGCGCCAGGAGTATGTGTGTGACCAACACTAAAATGGAACCGCCCAACAAACCGACTAGCAGGTTGGTATACAAGGTGATTACCATGGTGATCATGAAGAACACTAGCTGCTCAATTCCTTGATTATACACCTGTTTGAACACGGCAGGTGAAGCTAATTTAAAGCCCGTATGCACCAATAAAATGGCGAAGGCACAGAGCGGCACTTGGCGCATGACAGGACTGAGCACTACAATGAACAGCAGCAAAAGCAATCCCTGGTACATATTGGACCATTTGGTTTTTGCCCCGTTCTGTACGTTTACTGTACTTCTGATGATCACCGAAATAATAGGTAAACCACCGATCAACCCACTGATCATGGTACTGATCCCAATTCCCGTCAGGTCCTTGTTCAAATCCGTTTTGCGTCTGTACGGGTCGATTTTATCGACTGCCTTGGCAATGGCCAAGTGTTCAATGCTCGTGATGATCAACATCGAGAATACGATTCCCCAGAATTCCAGCGTATGGATCTTCCCAAAGTTGGGGTGCATGATAGAATCTGTGATGGTATCCGGAATATCCAACAAGAGCTCGGGTCCTACTGCATAAGCGTTGCCTAAGAAGGAAATCTGGTGGGGCTCAAAAAAGTTGAAGGCATATACAAAGGGTAAGGAGAGCACGATGACCCACATCGGCACCGGCAAGAAGTGGAAGAAGCGGTTTGTAATCTTGCTGTTGAATAAAATCATCAGCAGTCCCGCCAGTGATATCAATACCACAAAAGGATTGGCGTGCGGGAGCATCACCACGGCATCCACAAGATTATCGACGATGTTTGCACCATCGGAATGGGTACCGAGGGCTACGTGAATTTGTTTGGCGAAAATAATGATCCCAATGGCCGCCAAAAGTCCTTGAATGACCGAACCGTGGAAAATATCTGCAATGCGTCCCAGCTTAAAGATTCCCAACAATGTCTGTAACGCCCCAGAAACCACTGCAGCAGCTAGTACATAGTTGAAGGCTTGACCGGTGCCGTCGTCCATCAGGACAATCCCCAACAGAATGACCCCGATGACCCCTTTGGCCGGTCCATTGACGGAAATATGACCTCCGCGGTAGAATGTGGTCACCACACCCCCTACGACAGCGGAGAATATCCCTGCCATGGCTGGGGCACCTGCGGCCAAGGCAATACCCAAGGAAAGTGGCAAGGCGATGAGTGCCACGCTAACCGCCGCAATCAAATCACTCTTCCAGTGCTGTACAAGCCCTTTTAATCCTCCATTTGGTGTGCCTTCCATCTATTTATCTCTGTTTTTTAATGCGCCTAAAAGCTCGTTCAATTCTTGCGTAGTCCCTGTAAAAATGCGTCCTATCCTGCCACTTGGCCCAGAAGAAAATACATATTTCCCACTAAAGGCAAGGGCATGCATGGCCGTAGTATCCATCACATGCAAAGCGCTATCTAGATAGCGAATGCCTGTGGTACCCGTAAAGTAGAGGTGCTCACCGTCGCCACAAACATCCGAAGTATAAGGCAAGCCCGCCAACTTGTTCATGGTCGCAGTATCGTCCTGCCCGGTCATTAAATCTGCCACAAGCGACGTTCTGTAGGTATTTTCCTCATCCATATAATCTCCACCTACAATGTAGAGCTTTTCCTGGTCCCAATAATGTGCAAAGGCGCCCTGAGAAGGTGTGCCTTGGGCCAATTCTATGTACGAGGGCGTCCAACCCAATCCGTCGCGCAAGTCCATCGTTACATGCAATCGACTAACCGTTCCGCCCGAGACAATGGACATGATGTTATTGCCTACGGTAATGGCAGATCCACTGGCGGCAAAGCTTGCTTCGCCATCTATGGCCTCAGGGCCTTCGATCTCATTCCAGGAGCGACCGCCGTCCGCGGTGCGAAGCAACTTGAATCTGCCCTCCACAGGGTCGCCGTAGATATATCCAATACTATCGTTTACAAAGACTACCCCATCCAAAAAGGTGCTTTGTGCAGTATCCGCAAAGACCCTACTCCACTGCTGTCCACGGGTATCCGTGTGGTAGATGTAGGTCGGTGCTCCAGCGCTTACGGCCACAAACTCTTTATCGTTGAGCGCCCATACGCTGCGAAACTGACTTTCCCCAGATTCAGGGATGTGCTGGAAGATCCAATGAATACCGGCATCCAGGCTGAAGCCGAACACCCCTTTGTTTCCGCCAACGACGACGACAGAATCTTGGGTAGCATGCAGGCCCCGAAAGCTCAACTCTTCATTGCCCTCAAACAACGGAACATGAACTGGCCCAACAAGATCTTGTGGTCCCTTCACGCCCTTCCAAAGGGCAAATACTAAAAGAAGAACCGATAATGCTCCGGCCCAATAAACGCGTTTCGACATGTCCGTGATGTGTTTGCGTTAAGATACACAAGGACGCTTAGAACGCAAAGTAAATGAACGGCTGAACCTCAGCACTTAAGATTTGGTAAATGACTGCGACGGCGGCAATGCTGAGCAGGAATAACGTCCACACGGAAGCAGCGCTTACCCAGTGGCGCATCTTTTCCTTGTACACGCTCGGAATCCAGTGAATGAGGTAACCGAGAATGAGGACGAAGTAGAATTTCCAATTGGCCACCAACACCTCCCCAACGGTATCCCAACCGAAGTCCGAAGGTATTTTCGACAGAATACCTATGGCACCTTCCCAAGTGGGCGACCTAAACCAAGCCCGCGTAAATGTGATGAACACCAAGGTGAGCACCAACCCGATGGCCTTGTTGTAGGCCTTACTCTTGTCGGCCCAAGGGGAGATTTTCTTCCAATTCTTGTACACGACCAACCCCACACCATTGAGCGTCCCCCAAGTAACGAAGTTCCACGAAGAGCCGTGCCACAAACCGCCCAGCACCATGGTGAGCATCAGGTTGATGTTGGTGTTCACCCAACGCTCTGTGCCGCGGCTGTAGCGCATCAACACAAAGCCCAATGTAAACAAGGCCGCCAATCCTATGCTGAGCCAAGGGCTGCCCACGATCAGTGCAATCATCAAAAAGAAGGCGAATACAATGGTATACGACGCAATACTCCCCTCTCTGTTCCCTCCCAGCGGAATGTAGAGGTAATCGCGGAGCCAAGTACTGAGGGAGAGGTGCCAACGACGCCAGAAATCCGCCACAGACGTTGCCTTGTACGGACTGTTAAAGTTCTTTGGAAGGGTGAAGCCCATGAGCATCGCTATCCCGATCGCCACGTCGGTGTAGCCCGAGAAATCCGCATAGACTTGGAGCGAGTATCCGAATAGCGCACTCATGGTTTCGAATCCGGAATAGAGCTGCGGGTTGTCGAAAACGCGATCAATGAATTGAACTGCGAGGTAATCTGCGAGGACCAATTTCTTTAGCAACCCATTCAAAATCCAGAACACCGCCAATCCCGCGCGCTCCTTGGAGAGTTTGTACGGTTCGTATAGCTGTGGAATAAATTCAGAGGCGCGCACAATGGGCCCGGCCACCAGCTGTGGAAAGAAGCTCACGTAGAACCCAAAATCCAAGATGTTCTTCACCGGCTTGATGTGCCCGCGATAGATGTCCACGCTGTAGGAAATGGTCTGGAAGGTGAAAAAGGAGATCCCGACCGGCAATAATATGCGGTCGAAGATGAAATTCGTGCCGATGGCCTCGTTGGTCCACAGGGCGAAGTGATTGATCACCTCGAGTTCGATGCCGGTGAGGTCGTGGATGAAATCGGCCACGAAATAGGCATATTTAAAATAGCCCAAGACGAAGAGGTTCACCACTACGCTCAGTGCGACGAGCGTTTGTCGTTGCCACTTCACCTTGTTGCGATAGATCGCGCCCCCGATCAAGAAATCCGCCAGGGTGGAAAAGAGCAAGATGATGAAATAGAACCCGCTGGTTTTGTAGTAGAAGAACAAGGAAACCGCAAACAAGAAGATGTTGCGGCGCGCTGTGTTCTTGTACATCACACTATACCCGCCCATGACCAAGGCAAAGAAGACCCAGAAGTACTGCTGGGTGAAGAGCAGCGGGGTCGACGGATCGTAGGTGAACCACGTAGAGAGTTGTTCCATCATGGCGCTAAGGATTGTAAATGCGTTTCATAATCCTCCCACAGGGCCCAGAACAACAAAGTGGCATTGAGCCTATACCCGGAGTTGGTAAAGTGGATCTTATCAGATTTGGCCAAGCCTTTCTCTTCCCAAATAGCGATGCTGTTCAACCCGCCCATCACTTGGAACAGATCCCAATACGCGGCATCGTGTTCTTTACTGAGCTTCTGCATCACTTCTTGAACGTCCAACGCGTGCTCGTTTGGCGTGAGTCGTTTGTAATAGCTGTCGTTGTTGGTCATGAAAATGAATTGGCAATCTGGATTGATTTCTCGGAACCAATTCACCAACGTATCGTAACGCATCTTATACTCTTCCGGGTGCCATTCACTATCCGGCTTGTACGCATCGTTGATGCCCAACCCAAAAATGACCAGATCCGCCCCAACGTATTTGCCCTGCTCCACAAAGTTCTCACTACGCAAGAAGCTCTTCGTGGCGGCACCATTGACCCCAAGGGCATGGTAGACCAATCCCGCCTCTTCGCGCACCATTTGCACCCCTTGCAGGGTATACTGAGGATCTTCACCCTCGGCCACCTCAAAACGAACGGCGACCGAATCTTGCAGCTCATTATAGAACCATCGGCGCACTCCGGCCACCGAATCTACTGCCACCGAATCTGGCGCCGGCACCCCAACGGGCACCATGGTATTGCTGGAGCTGTGCTCAAACAAACGCAACTCTGTAAACCCATAGGCCTTACCCGCCTCGCGGAAACTTTGCAGTTCAAATCCTGCCTCCACATCTCGGGTGATGGCATCAATCCCGCTAAAACCCCACGGACAATTATTGCGTGGAATGCTATTTCGACATCCTTCCCAGGTCCCTATTTTCTTCACATAGATATTGCCCGGCATATTGGTATTCGCCAAGCGATGCGGGAAGAAAAAACCGCGTTCGATATTTAGGGATGGGGCCAATTCTCCTAGCTGCGAGCGCAACGTGTGACTCAAGGTTCCGCCCTGAACATGCGACCCGCCCATGTGCACCACATTGACCTTGCCCTCCTGCTCAAAAATCGCCCGGTCGAGTTTCTCGTAGAACTTCTCCATTCCCTTATCGGAGCCGAAAAACTGCAAATGGTTGGCGCTAGTATCCAAAAACGGATATTTCAGCGCGATGCCGCCCATCTCTTCCTGTGCTTGGACAGGAAGCACCGCGAGGACCATTACAAATGCGATGAATATTCTCATGGGGCAATAGAATCTTGTGCCACCGTATCAACGGGCGAGGCATTATATGCACGAACAGAATCTTCACGTCGCTCGGCTTCCGCTGCCAAACGCTGCTTTTCTGCACGGTAGTTCTCCTGGGCCAGTTCGACCATCTCCGCTAACTTATTACCTACCCACTGTGCGCCCTTTGGCGTAAAGTGGATGTAATCCTTCACGGCAAATGCCGGCTCCTGATCTACCCAACGAACCATAGAACCTTCCCCGCCCATAACATCATAGAGGTCCCAGTACACGGCTCCCCGCGCCAGCACCTCTGTACGCAAGGCCTGCTTGAAGGCCTGAATGAGCGGATAGCTTTCCATCTTCAAGCCATTCTTACGGGCCATATCCGACGGCCCTACGTAGATGATGGCAGCATTTGGATAGAGGGATTTGATGTGATTGATCTGACGGGCAGCCGAACGTGCAAAACGCTTGGCATGGGCTTCGTCTTTCAAATACGGTACGGCATTTCCGCCATATTGCAGAATGATCAAGGCGTAGGATTCGCGTTCGAGGTGCGATTTGAATTGGTCCGCATCCAATTTACTAAAGACCATCCCCGAGGCACCGCGCATGGCCACATTGTCCACATGCACCCCAGTAGGACTCTCGAAACTGATGCCGAAAATTCTAGGGCTTTCATCGGATTGTAGGGCCAGGGTAAACGCTCCATCCTCCGGAATATCAAGGGCCAAGGCTCCTTCGTAAAACTCAGGAAAGGCGCGCGTGGAAAATACGGTATCTTCCACATAAATTTGGGCAATGACGAAGGCCGTGGTGCGCAAGCTCAAGCGAACCCGAGTAAAATCGCGCGCCAAGGTATATCCCCAGTTGCGCTTGCTAAAGGTCACCTGTCCTGAATATCCTGTTCCCGTCGCGTTCGGTGCCAACATCGTGAACGATGCTAAATGCCCGTAGGCCATATCCTTGATGGCCGTATCGCGTCGACCAAAGGCCGTTTTCCTCACAAATCCTTCGGCATTCACAAAATCCAAAGATGCCGGCTCCACCAAAGGCTCCAGCGCCACGTATCCAAAGCCACGTCCGCCATAGTTCTTCTGCAAGCTGTTTCTGAGCTGCATGGTAATGCGATCCCCTTCGAGCTGGCTATCTCCGTAATGAATGATGCGAACGGCATTGCGCTCACCGCGCTCCAAGCTCGCCAAGGCTTCAAAAAACGGCGCCAAAGCATCCCACTGCCCCATCTGCAACGTGGTATCCAGCACAGGCATTTCCTTGACGACCTCCACTACTTCTGCCGGGAGGGTATCTAAATCCAGGGAATCTACGGCCCATGCCACTGTATCCTCGAGCACCCCTTCACCCGGGCTCCACAACGGGCCCAACAGGTCTTGAGGCTGGTAAAAGCCCAATTCAAATTCGCCCACTTTGACCTTTTCCTTTGGTGACAGGAAACTCAGCCCAGTAATGACCAAGCCCAATGCCACGAGAAAAAGAAAAATGTGAACCGGTTTCTGCATACCCTACAGCGTGCTAGGGTATTTATCTGGTGAATAATCCGATATGGTTTGGGTTTGGATGCGCAACTTTTCGCCGGCCTTGATCAGCTCGTCGACCTTGTTCCAAGACTTGATATTATCTGCGCTCACTCCAGGAAACTTGTTGGCAATGCCCCACAAGGTATCTCCCGGTTTTACTTCATAGGTAATGTACGAGGCCTCATCCGTAGGCACCACTTCCGCCACCGCTTTGGGCGCTTCTTCCTTTGGCGCCGCGGCCACGGCCGCTGCAGGTTGCTCGTAGCCTGAACTCTTCGGCACCCATACGTTGAGCTTCTGCCCGGCGTAAATGGTATTGCCACGTATGCGGTTCCACTTTCTAATATCGTCCACCTTGGCACCAGTATTGGCGCTGATCTTCCCGAGGTAATCCCCAGAGCGGACGGTGTAGGTAATCAACTTGTGTGTATTCGGATCCGGCATGAACGACAACACCTGCTTGCGTCTGCGTTCGTATTGTGCCTCTAAACCTTCTTGGTAAGACGCTTGTGAAGCGCTGAGTTCGGCCAATTTCGCCTCATCAGCCGCCAAGCTTGTTCCGTACAGGGCCACCCCTGCCGGCAAGATATCACGGCGCAAATGTGGGTTTGCAGCCTCGATGGAGCGCAACGGCATGCCCGCCTCATCGGCCAAATCCTCTAGCAACAAATGTCCGCCCTTGTACTGGAAAATCTCCTGTGCCGCCACAGTCGCCTGCTCATTGTAAAATTCGAGTGCTGCACGCTTGCCCTTCACCGGATCAAAGCGCTCGTCGACAAACTCATTGATTTTTAGCCCCATTCTCACGGCTTGAACGCGCGTTAAGGCCAAGACCTCCTCGCTCGCCCAACCGGCCGGCGAAAAATCACCAGATTCTCCCTCCAACTCCCAACGAACATCCCTTACTGTATCAGTCATAATGACAGATGCAGAGGCGCTGCCTGCGAAAAGAAGCAGAAAAAAAAGCATTGATATATGAGTGGATTTCGTCATCGTTCTTCCAAAGATAACGCTTCCAAAAAGGCTTTTATCACCTAAAAGGGCAGGGAATTGATGAACTATTCACAACCGGAAGTTAAAAACTCTCGAAGAGGTGTCGGTAGAGCGCTACAGCACGCGACCGATGAGGTCGTAATCGTGCGCATCAACGACTTCTACTTCACAGAAATCCCCGATTTTCAGGTAGATATCTTCCGCTGGGATCAAGACTTCATTGTCCACATCTGGGCTATCAAATTCCGTACGCCCGATAAAATAGCCTCCCTCCTTGCGGTCGATGAGTACTTTGTAGGTGTGTCCAATTTTTTCTTGGTTCAACGCACGCGAAATGTCCATCTGAACGGCCATAATCTCGTCTACACGTTGTTGCTTTACCTCTGCTGGAACATCATCCTCCAAAGAATAGGCGTGGGTGTTCTCCTCATGACTGTAGGCAAAGACGCCCAAACGGTCGAAGCGCTGCTCACGAACCCAGTCCAACACCACTTGGTGGTCTTCCTCCGTCTCACCAGGGTAACCCGCGATCAACGTAGTACGTATGGTAATGCCCGGCACTTTTTCACGCATTTTAGCCAACAAGGCATCCGTCTTCGCCTTGGTCGTACCGCGGCGCATGCTCTTCAACACCGGATCAGCGATGTGCTGAAGGGGAATGTCGATATAGTGGCACACCTTGGGCTCCTCACGAATGACATCTAGCACATCCTCTGGGAATCCTGAAGGGAACAAATAGTGCAATCTGATCCACTCAATGCCCTCGACTTTCACCAAGGCACGTAGCAAATTCGCCAACTTGCGCTCCTTATATAAGTCTAAACCGTAGTAGGTCAAATCCTGCGCAATCAGGATCAATTCTTTCACGCCTTTCGCCGCTAATTTCTCCGCCTCAATGACCAAATCCTCAATGGGCGTTGACCTATGTCCACCGCGCATCAATGGAATGGCACAGAAACTACAAGGACGGTCACAACCCTCAGCAATCTTCAAATACGCAAAATGCTTGGGCGTCGTTGTCATACGCTCCCCGACCAATTCGTGTTTATAATCCGCCCCTAAAGTCTTCAACAACAAGGGCATATCACGGGTCCCGAAGTAAGCATCCACATCAGGAATCTCTCGTTCTAGATCCGGTTTATAGCGCTCTGACAGACATCCCGTCACATAGACGTGATCCACCAAACCACGCTCCTTCTTGTCCGCATAGTGCAAAATGGTATCAATGCTCTCCTGCTTCGCATTATCAATGAAGCCGCAAGTGTTGATTACCACAATGTTGCCTTCCTCTTCTTCTGGAGCTTCATGGACCACCTCTTTGCCGTTGGCTTTGAGTTGTCCCATCAATACCTCTGAATCATAGATGTTCTTGGAACACCCCAAGGTGACCACATTGATTTTATTCTTTTTTGGGCTTTTCGTGCGCATGGATTACTTATTGAATAAGCTTGAGGCAAATGCCTGTGGATTAAATAGTTGTAGATCTCCCATTCCTTCGCCGACACCGATAAATTTCACGGGAATGTTCAGCTGATCTGAAATGCCGATGACCACCCCACCTTTTGCAGTACCGTCGAGCTTAGTCACGGCCAAAGAGGTGATCTGTGTTGCCTCGGCAAAGGCCTTGGCTTGCAATAAAGCGTTCTGTCCTGTAGATCCGTCGAGTACCAGAAGTACTTCATGCGGTGCTCCCGGAATAACTTTGTCCATCACGCGGCGCACTTTAGATAGTTCCTGCATGAGGTTTGTTTTATTGTGTAAACGACCAGCCGTATCAATAATGGCGAGATCTGCGCCCTTACTCACGGCATGCTGCAATGTATCGAAAGCCACGGAAGCCGGATCAGAGCCCATTTGCTGCTTGACAACAGGCACGCCAGTGCGCTCGCCCCAAACCACTAACTGTTCAATGGCAGCCGCACGGAATGTATCTGCCGCGCCCAAGACGAGGTTGTATCCCTTCTGTTTAAACTGATGGGCCAATTTTCCAATGGTAGTGGTCTTACCTACGCCGTTCACCCCGACTACCATCAGTACATAGGGTCCTTCGGTTTTGGGGAGTTCAAAATCCTCCCAGGTACCGGCCTCATGCTTCATCAAGTTTGAGATGATCTCGTAAAGCATGTCCATGAGCTCGTTCTCGCCCATTACCTTATCACGGGCCACACGCTCCTCCAAGGCCTCAATGATTTTTACCGTCGTATCCAAACCTACATCTGAAGAGATCAATGCCTCTTCAATCTCGTCAAGGACATCATCGTCTACAGTACTTTTACCAGCTACGGCTCGGGTAATCTTCTCAAAAACGCTACTGCGTGTTTTTTCGAGGCCTTGATCTAAGGACTCTTTTTTATCTCGCGTAAAGAATTTTGAAAAGAAGCTCATTGTTCAATGGGTTAGATATAAAAAAACCACTCCGGGGAGTGGTTCAAATATCGGTATTAAGACGGAATCTTATTTCAAGAAGTCGTTCGCCATGTCTTTAGACACAACACGCTCTTCGAAAGAGTATGATCCTTTAGAAGTCTTAACAGCTTTGATCACCTTAGTGAACTGCTTTGCATCTGCGCTTTTCAGCGTTGCTACTACTTTCTTTGCCATCTTACTTAATCTCTTTATGAACGGTCATACGCTTCAGAATAGGGTTGAATTTCTTCAACTCCATACGGTCTGGCGTATTTTTCTTGTTCTTAGTTGTGATATAACGAGAAGTACCTGGCATACCTGACTCTTTGTGCTCGGTACACTCTAGGATTACTTGAACGCGGTTACCTTTCTTCGCCATGTCCTAAATTATTTTACAACGAATCCTTTTGCTTCAGCTTCTTTAAGCACAGCAGTGATTCCTTTTTTATTGATCGTTTTCAAAGTCGAAGCAGCAACTTTCAACGTTACCCAACGGTCTTCCTCAGGGATGTAGAACTTCTTAGTGAACAAGTTCGCGTTGAACTTGCGCTTGTTCTTCTTATTAGAGAAAGATACGTGGTTTCCGGTCATTGCCTTCTTACCTGTCAAATCACATACACGTGACATAATCTTATAATCTTATGGGTTGTACCAAAATGGTTTGCAAAATTAAGGCAATAAATATTATTGACCAACTATTTAAGCGCTGTAATCTTCAACTTCTTTAAGCAAGTTATTAAGGGCTGCAAAAATAGTCTTTTGAATGTTGCGTTCACGCACCTTTCCGAAGGTGAATTTCTCAGCAATAGTGCGGGTTGGGCCTGCAATTGCAATCCAGCTTGTGCCCACCGGTTTGTCCGGTGTTCCACCCCCTGGTCCGGCAATTCCACTAACCGCCACGGCAAAATCTACATTTAATCTTTTGCGCGCGCCTTCGGCCATCTGTCGCACGACCTCTTCACTCACTGCTCCTTTGGTCACAATGGTATTATGATCCACCCCGAGCATGGTTTCTTTAATATCATAGCTGTAGGCCACAATGCTGCCTTGGAAATAGGCAGAAGATCCCGCCACACTCACCAGAGCAGCGCCTATGCCACCACCGGTGCAGCTTTCTGCCGCCCCTACAGTGAGGCCACGCTCGGTCAATACCTCTCCTAAGTATTCCTCAATGGCCTTGTTCGATCCGTCCATAAGATCATTACCAACCGCTTTGCGTAAGGTTTGCACGGCGCGTTGGATGTCGCCCTTTAAATCTTCGTTGCGCTTTCCGCGGGCAGTCAGTCGTAGACGCACCAGTCCTGGCTTAGGTAAATAGGCCAATTTTATGCTGGGCGCAAACTCCCCTTCCAAAGGTTCAATGCGATCCGCCAACACACTTTCCGGCACACCCACCACAAACAACGTATGGTGAATGATTTGGTAATCAATCTCATCTCGAAGCAAAGGCAGCAGCCCATCTTGTACGATGTGCTTCATTTCATATGGCACACCCGGCATACTAATGATGCGGCGACCTTCGTGGCGGAATAACATCCCCGGCGCCGTGCCCTTGTGGTTAAAAATCACCTCACACACCTCAGGAACCAATGCTTGCTGTTTGTTGCGCTCCACCGGCGTACGGCCGAAGCCTTTGAACAGCTCTACAATATGGTCCCACACATCTTCGCGAAAAACCATCTCACTGCCGAAGTATTGCGCCAAGGTTTGCTTGGTCAAATCATCCTTTGTAGGCCCCAGCCCGCCTGTCATCAGCACGAGTTGAGTTTCAGGGTATAGACCCTCAATGGCCCCGATGATCGCCTCAGGCGTATCTGAAATGCTATTGATGCGCGTAACCTCAATACCTTCCTCGCCGAGCACCTGTCCCAGCCAAGCACTGTTGGTATCTACGATTTGCCCAATTAAAATTTCATCGCCTATGGTGATAATCTCTGCTTTCACTTCCTTTACTTTTGAGGGAACAAACTTACTATACGATGTCCTATTCCGCGTCTGAACTCATTCTAAATCCCGACGGCAGTGTGTACCACCTCGGCCTTCGTGGTGAAGATATCCCCAACCTCGTTTTTACCGTAGGTGATCCAGACCGCGTTTCCAGCATCACTGCCCATTTCGACCAAATCCATTGGACCAAAATCCGCCGAGAATTCAACATCGTTCGAGGCACCTTAAAGGGCCAAGAAGTCCTCGTACTTTCCACCGGTATGGGCACGGACAACATTGACATCGTCATGAATGAGCTTGATGCTGCGGTGAACATCGACCCTGTAACACGAGAAGACCGCCCATCGTTCAGGAAATTGACCATTATTCGCATCGGTACTTCTGGGGCTATTGACCCAAACCTCCCCTTAGGCACCCATCTTTGCAGCACTGGCGCCCTTAGTTTTGACGGTCTCCTCCCTTTCTACAAGCACGACTTCCAAACCGTAGCCATTGAAGGAGCCCCTTTTGCGCCCTTTTTTATACCAGCGACGTTTAGCGGGGACCAATTATCTTCTATCCCCAACGTCCAAACCGGCATCACCGCTACCCTTCCTGGATTCTACGCCCCACAGGGCCGCACCATTCGCTCCACTAGCGTATTCACCCAGGCCATGGACAACCTCTACACCCAAAACGTTGCGGGCACTAACATCACCAACTTTGAGATGGAGACCGCCGGCATCTACGCCTTGGCACACCTCCTGGGCCATGAGGCCTACAGCTTCTCTGCCTTGCTCGCCAATCGTAGCCTAGGCACTTTTCATGACGATCCGGCCAGCGCGGTGGAGTCGTTGATTGAAAAGGTGTTGGCTTGGGCGGTGGAATTGGACACCTAAGGGCAAAAAAAATCCCGACATCGCTACTGCAATGCCGGGACAACCAATAAACCTAAGCTCCGCCTAGAATCTATATCCAAAGTTTAAACCGCTAATGAATTCGGCAGGAGCCCACGAATCTTCTATTTGTTCGTAGACAATACGGCCCATTCCGATGAAGGTTTCGATACTAATTTTATCGTTGTATACATACTTGTACCCTCCTACAAAGCCTAGGGATAAGTAATCGTCACTTCTATTAGATCCTGGAGTATTTACCCAGTTCCAGTTATCATCATAGTAACCGGAGGTGTAATAAGAATTGAGTATGTAACGAGAAGTTAAACCCAAGAATACCCCGTTATCTTCTGATCTGTTGAAGTATTGTCGATACCCTAAAGAAACACCTCCATCGCGCTCGGTCCACATGAATTCTTGAAAATCTTCTGTGTTGTACCAAGCACTGAATAATACCGTGCGATTCTCAAACTCCGGCAAAATAAACTCTCCTGTAATATTGTAAGCGCCTAATGCCATTCCAAAGGGGTTCGTTTTCAATTCGAAGCTCTGTGCTTTTGCTGTAGTTGCGAGGGCTACAAAAACGAATAATGCAATAATCTTTTTCATTTTGAATTTGTGTTTGATTAACAATGGCAATGTCCAAACACTTCGCAATGGTGCTGTTATTGAAAAATCTCAATATGATGCCATTTAACTAAAAATTCAACAATAATTAAACTACAGAACCTCTTTAACGATTCATTTTTGAAACATATATGGCGCGTTATCATTTACAGATCCCATTAAACCACAAAAAAAACGCCCCAAGCGGGGCGTTTTCCTGTTTATATACTCGCAATCTTACTTTGCCACGTTCACTGAACGCAACTCGCGAATCACGGTAACTTTTACCTGACCTGGGTAGGTCATTTCGTTTTGGATCTTTTGAGAGATGTCGTACGAAATCTGACTTGCCATGGCATCGGTCACCTTCTCGCTCTCCACCATTACGCGAAGCTCACGACCTGCCTGAATGGCATACGCCTTAGTTACTCCATCAAAGTCGTAGGCTACGTTTTCCAAATCTTTCAAACGTTGGATGTAGCTATCCGCCACCATGCGACGGGCACCTGGACGGGCACCTGAGATGGCATCACAAACTTGGACAATAGGAGAAATCAACGAAGTCATTTCAATCTCGTCGTGGTGCGCTCCAATGGCATTACAAACCTCTGGCTTCTCACCGTACTTTTCTGCCCACTGCATCCCTAGGATAGCGTGGGGCAGGTCTGTTTCTTCGTGCGGCACCTTACCGATATCGTGCAAGAGACCTGCACGCTTAGCAATCTTAGGATTCAAGCCTAATTCTGAAGCCATGATAGCACAGAGGTTGGCTACCTCGCGGCTGTGTTGCAACAAGTTCTGTCCGTAAGACGAGCGGTACTTCATGCGACCCACCGTCTTGATGAGTTCTGGATGCAACCCGTGAATACCCAAATCAATAGCGGTACGCTTACCGATCTGAATGATTTCCTCCTCGATTTGACGAGTGGTTTTCGCCACCACCTCTTCAATACGTGCCGGGTGAATACGACCGTCGCTGACGAGCTTGTGCATAGACAAACGGGCTACCTCACGTCGTACCGGATCGAAACAGCTCAACAAAATGGCTTCCGGGGTATCATCTACAATGATTTCTACTCCCGTAGCAGCCTCAATGGCGCGAATATTACGTCCTTCACGACCAATGATTTTCCCTTTGATATCGTCGTTTTCAATGTTGAATACCGATACCGCGTTCTCGATCGCGTTTTCTGTGGCTACGCGCTGAATGCTCTGAATAACCACCTTTTTCGCTTCTTGAGAGGCCGTTAGCTTGGCTTCTTCAAGGGTAGTTTGGATGAAGGCCTGAGCGTCGAGCTTTGCCTTGTCCTTTAAGGTTTGGATCATCTGCTCCTTCGCCTCTTCTTCCGTCATGCCGGTCAAGGCTTCGAGCTGTGCGATTTGCTTGTCGCGCAATTTCTCTACTTCCTTGGTCTTGGCCTCAAGCGCTTCACGCTTTTTCGCTAGGGTATCCTTTTCCTTCTGTAGGTTGCGTTCGTCACGCTTGAAGTCTTGGATGCTTTGGCGTAGACGCTCGTCCTTCTCGCGGAAGGAGTTTTGGCGTTCGGCCAATTTTTGATCGCGCTTTTGCACCGCGCGCTCGTGTTCTTCTTTAAGGTTCAGGAATTTCTCCTTCGCCTCTAGGATGCGGTCTTTTTTGATTTGCTCAGCTTCTTTTGCCGCTTCGGACAGCATCAACGCGCTCTTCTTTTTCATCGCGTTTTGCCAGAGGACAAAGCCTCCTCCCAAGCCTACCAAAAGCCCAACAACCGCAAAAATTAATTCTGTTGTCATACCACGTAGGGTTAAAGTTGTTAAAAACCCGCACCTGCTAGCATGTTGTCTAAACTCCTTAATATCAGGATCTGTCGCTGCCGCTTCGTCTTGACCTTCCGCTGGAGCGAGCTCTTCCAAAAAGGAATGGCGGCCTGCTCGTAACGCTGCGAGTCAACAACATAACAACGTGCTCGTTGAGTTTAGCACAAAAATAGCAAGTGCGGGAAACGTTATTCTCCTTGTAAAGCCGCGTTTAATACGGCTTCAACGTCGGCCAATGCTTCACTGGCCTGGGATTGAACGGCTTGAGATTGTTTGAGTGCGATTTCCGTTTTGGAAGCGAGTTGTAGCGCACACATGCTGAGCACATCTTGCTTGTCTTGGACAGCATAACGGCTTTCAAATCTGGCTACTGCGTCGTTTATGGTTTTCACGGCCGCTCGGATTTGTTCCTCTTCTTCCGTTTTCACGGTCAGCGGGTACACCCTATTGGCAATGGTCACTTTTATTTTTAACGTCTCACTCACGGAGATTAGGCACTTAACAATTTCATGCAGCGGTCAATTTCCCGCACTAACTCCGCAATCTTTTCTTCGCTGTAGGTGTCCCGCGCGGGCGAACCACTTTGGACTGTTAGCGCTAGATCGCGTTGTTGCAACTGATTTTCGAAGTCCGCGTGCTCCGCTTGCAAGGCCATTAAAGTCTCCTGCAAATGATCCACTTGTTCTTCTAGTTCAATGATTTTCTGGCGCAATTCGCTGTTAACCTCAGCCAATCTCTGGGCTTTGTGGGTTACACGACGTACTGTATCAGAAAATTCACTTGACATGTAAATCAGTTTCCATCAAAGATACCATAATTGTAGATTTGTGGCATGCAGAAATTCATCCTCTTATTAGGGATTTTCTTAACGCCCCTCGTTCAGAACGCCCAAACCTTTGAACCTCAGCCACCACTGGACATTCCGCTTGTGCTCAGCGGTACTTTCGCCGAATTACGAGGCAATCACTTCCACGGAGGCATCGATATCAAGACCCAAGGGCGCAGCGGTCTGAAGGTCTATTCCGTCGCCGAAGGGCACATAAGTAGAATTGCGGTCAGTCCATATGGCTATGGCAATGCGTTGTACATCCGTCACCCCGAAGGTTATACCTCTGTGTACGGTCATTTGAATGCTTTTGCGCCGGAAATTGAGCAATGGGTCGAGGATCAGTTTCGCGACCGTAGTAAGAACGACGGCAACCTGTACCCCAGCGCCGAGCAGTTTCCTGTGACCAAAGGTGAATTTGTGGCTTTCTCAGGAAACACCGGCGGCTCCTTCGGCCCGCACTTGCACTTTGAGATTCGCGACACCAAGACTGAGGAACCTTTGAATCCTTTGGAATTTGGACTGAAGGTTAAGGATACTCGCAAGCCGGATATGCGCGGATTGAGATGGACCGGGCAAGATTTTGGCACCAGTGGCTCATTTAAACCTGGCGATACGATTTCAGCGGAGATCGCCGTGGGGATTGACCTATTTACCACGGACAAGCAAGATCTGGCCAATAATAACAACGGTGTTTATGCCATTGAAGCCGCTGTGGACGGCAAAAACTTTTTCACGGCGCATTACAGACGCATCAACTTCAACACTACGAGATTCATCAACGCGCACATCAATTATGATTTGTACTGTTCTCAAGGGGTGAGGTATACGCGTTTGTACGAATTGGACAATAATCCCCTTGACCTTACCACGACCTATGAAATGGCCGAACCCGCTTTTCGCGCTTCGAAAGGATGGATTACCGTCGCTCAGGATAGCGTCATTAAGGTGGACGTGAACATCAAAGATTTCGAGGGCAATACCAATGCCTTTTCCTTTTATGTGAAGGGAACACAGCGCCCGATGAAGGGGATGTTGGACCGGACGATACTTCCTTGGGATATGGCGCATTCATTGACTTTGGGTCCCATTCAGTTTACCATCCCAGCCGGCGCTTTGTACAACACGGCCTATGATTTTGTGATGGGCGAAAAAGGCAATGGACAATTTGTTATTGGCGGCGGTTATGTGCCATTGCAGACCTACATGACCCTAGAATGGACCTTGGACAGCACGCAGGTTCCTGGAGTGGGCTGGTTCCTTTGGGAGGCCGACCACAAGGGCAAGAAGAGCGCGATTACAGGGAAGAGAGAGGGCGACGTGATGATTTTTGAAACGCGGAGTACAGGGACTTATGAATTGGACCAAGACCTCCAAAAACCGACGATCAGTATCGTGAGTCGTACGCCATCGGCCCGTCCGAACAGCAACTTCCGACAACTTCTTGTTCGTGCCGCAGACGACAAAACAGGCGTTGACCGTTATAGCGCCCGGATTGATGGGGAATTTGTACGCATCGACTTTGATTATAAACAGGAATTGTTAAAAGTGATTGTTCCCAAGGATATCCCCGCCGGAAACCATAATTTGCGAGTGGTTGTCATTGACGGCGTTGGCAATACTGCGGTGGAAGAATACAGCATCACTTTATGAGAAAATTAGTCCTACTTTTTGGATTCCTTTTAGCTGCCTTAACTACGCAAGCACAAGGCAGAGAGCCTATTCAGCTGCACGGTGTAGTGGTGAGCAATGATAGTTTGGTCCAATTACTTCCTAACGTTCAAATCCTCGTCAAGAGCCGTGGACAGATGAACGTGAGCGACCGCGATGGCTTCTTTTCCCTCGTTGTAATGCCTGGCGATACAGTGCTTTTTCAACACATCGGCTTCAAGCTGACCCGTTTCTGGGTACCGGATACCTTGGAGGGCGACAATTTTTTGGCGCGCATCATCCTAGAATGGGACACTGAGGTATTAGACCCCGTGATTGTCTACCCTTGGCCGTCGAAGGAAAACTTTAAAGAGGAGTTCTTGGCTATGGAAATCCAAACCACAGAGCTAGATATTGCTCAGCGCAATCTTGCCCTCGATGAACTGCGTGCGCGTGCCCAAGCCATGGGCTATGATGCCGCAGAGATGCAAGATTACTTAATCACCATGCAGAACCAGCAGCTCTACAATCAAGGCCGCTACTACGGCGGCTCCGGAGCCTCTGCAATTCTGGGCGCATTGTCCAATCCCTTTGCTTGGACCGAATTATTCCAAAGCCTGAAACGCAAGTAACTTGAAAAGATTTCTTCTCATCCTAGGGCTAATGCCATGGGCCGCCACCGCGCAGGTCATGGACTCCACCCTCTTGGATGAAGTCGAGGTTCAAAGCGAGCGCACTGCCGAAAAAGGCACCACAGTATATGGCAAGGACATTCGGTTTACCACGGGCGCGGAAGGCGGTGTGGAAGGGGTCGTCAAGACCTTCGCCGGGGTGAGCTCTCGAAACGAAATGAGCTCGCAATACAATGTCCGCGGCGGGAACTTCGACGAGAATCTCGTGTACATCAACGGATTTGAAGTGTTCCGTCCGTTCTTGGCACGGGCCGGCCAGCAAGAAGGGATGAGCATTATCCATCCCCATTTGGTCACCAGCATAAACTTCAGTGCCGGAGGCTTTAGTGCGGTATACGGCGACAAGCTCAGTTCGGTATTAGATGTGAACTATTCCTACCCACGGGGACCTGGCTTCCGTGAAATGACTGCGGAAACTTCTCTTACAGGCGCGAGCTGGGCCTTGAAACATAATTCAGGCCCATGGACGGTGGCCACCGGATTGCGCTACCGCAACAATGCCCTCCTACTCAATGCTACGGATGTGCAAAGCGACTACTTCCCGGTAAATGCAGACGGACAGGTATTATTGAGCCGGCTGTATGGCAATGAAGAAGGCAATTACGGACATGCACGGCTGGAGTTCTTTGCCCATTTCGCGCACAACCGAATGAACCAAGTTCCGCAGAATCGACAAACAAACTTTGGGTCTTTGCAGGAAGCCTTGCGGCTTAACGTTTACTTCGATGGAAAGGAACAGTTCGGATACGATACCCAGTTCCTAGCGACCAAATACACCACCATCACCGGCATTGCAGGCGGTGGCGTACGCACCTTTTCCGCTACGGGCTTCCACACTACAGAAGTGGAGATTACCGATGTCATAGGATACTACCGCTTGAATGAGCTCAACAACGACTTGGGTTCCGACGACTTCGGTGAGATCACCTTGGTGCGTGGCGTGGGTGCCTTCCAGGAATTTCGTCGCAACTTCCTCGACGCCTATATCGGCAATCTCAAGTACGACGAGGTCATCAGCTTTAACAATGTTGATCTGAGCATTGGAGCCTTGGTTCAGGGCGAAAACATCTACGACCGCTACAAGGAATGGGAACGCATCGATAGCGCGGGCTATAGCCTACCCTTTACCGGTAGCACCCTCGATAGTGTCATCAGCGGAAGATTGTATAGCACTCCTGCCGAAGGTTTGGAACTTTTCAGCCATGTGTCCGCCACTCAGACCTTAATCAATACCAGAGCGAAGGCTTGGATGAATGTGAGCGGTGCTAAAGTGGTCGATAAAGGCACTTGGCGCTACAATGTGGGTGCGAGGATGCAATGGGCCCAATTATCGAATGAAGTCCGTATCAGCCCCCGTGCGAATATTAAATTCACCCCGGCGGGTGGCCTATTGGCCGATTACCGCTGGACCTTGAGTGCAGGCTTGTACGACCAATACCCCTTCTACCGCGAAATGCGTTTGAAGGACGGCACCCTAAATACGGAGGTGAAGAGTCAGCAGGCCCTGCACCTTATCGCACGCCAAGACCGCTACTTCAGCCTGTGGAACCGCCCCTTTGTTTGGAGTTTGGAAACGTATTACAAGGGGTTGCAGCGCGTGAATTTATTTGATGTGGAGAATGTGCGCATTCGCTACCAAGGCAACAATGACGGGCTGGCTCGAGTATATGGGATCGATTCCCGAATCAATGGCGAGTTCGTAAAAGGCACCGACAGCTGGTTCACCTTTAGCTTGTTCCGTGCCCAAGAGCGCAGCACCACCAGCTTCGTGCAGGGATGGCACGCCCGACCTACCGATACGCGATTCAATTTTGCGGTGTATTTCCAAGATTATTTACCCAACGACCCCTCTACCCGATTGTCTTTGACCTTGATGGTCGGCGGTGGCTTTCCATTTGGTCCCGATGGCATAGGCAATGAAATTGCGCAGCCCGAAGATAGATTCTTCCGCAGCCCGCCTTACCGTCGTGCGGATATAGGGTTTATTAAAGTGCTTAAAGGAAATTGGACCCAGCAATTTGAAGAGGTATGGATCAGTGCAGAAATCTTCAACCTATTGCAAGCGCGCAATACCGTGAGCTACCTTTGGGTCAAGGACATCAGCGCTGCCGGGCAGTACGCGGTGCCGAACTACATGACCAATCGATTGTTGAACCTTAAAGTCCACGTGGATTTCTAGCCATGCGAATAGTTGAATCTTGGAGTACCAAACAGTTTAAAACGACCATTTACGCGATGGAACGCTGGCATTACGTGGAGTTTGAAGCGGGCCCAATGAAGCAAGGCTTCAAATTCATGAAAGAGAGCCATCCCGCAGTGGGCGACGTTAAAGACGCCTTAACAGAAGTATTCTTGGCGGAGGTCTACGCCACCTTTGAGAAGATGTTCCTGAACTTGAAGCAACACACTTAGGACATCATATCCAAGATGTCGTTTTCCAAATTTCTACCCTTGTCTTTGTTGTACCATTCTTGGGCATGTCGTGACCAAGCGGCACGGTCAAAATTTGGATCTGCTTTCCACTGCTCGTACTGATGAGTTAGTCCTGAAGGTCGCGGGCCCCACATTCCACGAACATCGAATTCATCTGTCATTCGAATAAGTCTCGGAATTGAGCGAGCACCGTTGATGCTGAACTGGTCCATAAGCTCAGGATGCTGGTCCCTGAATACGATTCGCAGAGAAATGCCAACGGCTGTTGCCCATGCGCTGAGCAGCGGCAGTGCATGCGCCGCATCGCCACACCAAGTCTCTGAGAAGACTAACCAACGTTCTCCTCTGATCTTGCGTTGCCCTAAGGCATCGATGAAGTCTACCTCCGCACTGTAGGTTTTATCCCAACGTCTTTGGCGCGCTGCCGAAAGCTTGGTGTATTCTATGTAGGAAGGTTTCTGCTCGCCGGAGGTGCGACCCTGTTGGGCGTACATCTGCAACATCTGATTGTAGGCTCCATAGGTGATGCCTTTTGAAAAGGCCGCTTCTAAGGCACTATTTTGCTCTCTTTGATCCATAGGGAAAGGGTTTAAAGCTTTGCAGTGGGTACTCTACGCACAGATAGGTTACAGCACAAACTACAGCGGTAGCTGAAAGGTAGACCATCTAAAGTACCGCCGGATTCCAATCCAAGATTTTTACACACATTAAAACAGGAATATGGAAGAGGTACATGCTGAAGGAAACCTTCCCCACCCAACGCAAGGGCTTGAACGAGAGCAGCGACGCCCACCATCCGCGGCCGAAGGTAGCCGCGAAGGACGCAGTGGAAGAAGTAGAGCAAAATGGGACTGATGTGGTAGTACTTGAATTAGACGGGGATGGACCAGAAGATGTGGTCGCCGCGTTGGAGGGCGAGATGCTCCCATAATTGGCCCCAACTATGGATGACCACCTTAAGACCGGCAGCATTGGCTAGGCGAAATACGACCAATGCGAGGAAGAAAAGCGGAAAGATGCGCAGAACGCGACGGCTGAAATAATAGCGCCAGTAGTCCCATTGCGCCCTGCCCTGTTGGAACATTTTAATGATCTAGCGATCGAGCAGGTAGGCGCTCAACACAAAGAAGAGGTAGACGCCCAGCTTGCCGCGGATCATCATGCTATCGGGTCCGAAGGGGCCAAGGCCGTGATTTGCCCCGTGGCCGAAGACCTCCATCAACGCTGCCAATCCACGCAACCCGTCGAGGGGCTTGTGGTGGTCGGGATGCTCATCCCCAGCGAAGAAGGCGGTGGCCCAGTTCATTACTTTCTAAATTCCAAGAGGGTCTTGCGGATGATGGCAATACACTCGTCGAGTTGTGCTTTGGTCATGACTAGTGGCGGAGCGAATCGGATAATATTTCCGTGCGTAGGCTTCGCCAAAAGACCGTTTTCTTTCAAGGCCATACAGATGTCCCAAGCCGTTGAGCTATCTGGCGTATCGTTAATTATGATCGCGTTCAACAAACCCTTTCCACGCACCTTGGTCACAAGGTCCGTTTCTGCAATAACTTTATTCATTTCGGCGCGGAAGTGCTCGCCCATGGCGCGTGCATGAGGGGCCAATCCCTCCTCTTTCACTACTTCAAGCGCCGCAATGGCTACTTTTGCGGCAATAGGGTTTCCACCAAAGGTCGAACCGTGCTGGCCGGGTTTAATCACCTCCATCACTTCGTTATCCGCCAAGACCGCACTCACGGGATATACCCCGCCTGACAAGGCCTTTCCTAAAATCAAAAGATCTGGTTTTGTGTAGGTCTCCCCACGCTCACAGGTGTTGCCACAAGAACAATTCCCACAAACGGCCACTAAAGACCCTGTACGTGCAATCCCCGTTTGAACCTCATCGGCAATGAAAAGCACGTTGCGAGCTTCACACATGGATTTCGCTTTCACCATAAAATCGTCTGCAGGTGTATTCACCCCAGCCTCCCCTTGGATAGGCTCCACCAAGAAACCGACCACATTTTCATTCGCCAAGGCGAAACCTAAGGCGCCTAAATCATTGTAAGGCACGGTCACAAAACCGCCCGTGTAAGGACCGAAGTTGTTGCGCGCATCTGGATCGTCGCTGAAGGAGATGATGGTCGTCGTACGTCCGTGGAAGTTTCCTTCACACACGACAATAACCCCTTGGTTCTGAGGCACACCTTTTTTCTCGTACCCCCATTTACGGGCAATCTTCAAGGCTGTTTCCACCGCTTCTGCCCCAGTATTCATAGGAAGCACCTTGTCAAAACCGAAGGTGTCGCAGATGTATTTCTCGTAGACCCCGAGCTGGCTGTTGAAGAAAGCGCGCGAGGTCAAGGTCAATTGTTTGGCTTGATCCACCATGGCACCGACGATTTTCGGATGGCAATGGCCTTGATTCACCGCACTGTAGGCAGAGAGAAAGTCAAAGTATTTTTTGCCTTCCACGTCCCATACATGCACGCCTTCGCCGCGGTCTAAAACAACGGGTAGCGGGTGGTAATTGTGGGCGCCGTAAGTATCTTCAAGGTGCATCAAAGCGTTAGAATCCATGCTCGAAATCTTTTAAATTATTTGGGTGTGCTACAAATATAAGGGCGTTGGATTTTGAAATCGTTAATAATTGTTGGTTCTATTAAGTTATAGTACGTCTGAAGCAGAACAGCTCAATTCAATATTGATGTTGTAGGGTCCAATTTTTTCACTCCTTAAATTTTGAAGGGCGGCCTGCGGGCCGCCCTTTCTTTTATCGGTATTTTTGCGGTATGGGAAGAAAGAGCAAACGTATCCCCAACCTTGAGCGTGTACACCTCACAGATTTGGGCAACAAAGGCAAGGCGGTAGGACGCCACAACGACCGCGTGGTCTTCGTCACTGGTGGAGTACCCGGCGATGTGGTGGACGTCCAAGTAACAAAAAAGCGCCGTGCCTACCTCGAGGGTAAGGTGATCCATGTTCATGAATACAGCGCGGACCGCATCGAAGCCCAGTGTGAGCACTTCGGGGTATGTGGCGGTTGTAAGTGGCAGAATTTGGACTACAACAAGCAGCTGTTCTACAAGGAGAAAGAGGTGCAGCAGAATTTGAAAAAAATTGGGCACATCACCCCTCAAACCTACCACCCCATCCTCGGGAGCGCGAAACAATACCGCTACCGCAACAAATTAGAGTTCAGCTTTACCGACAATAAATGGTTGACCCAAGCGCAGCTCGAGAGCGGAGAAACCTTCGAGGAGCGCCGCGGCGCCGGATTCCACATCCCGGGATTTTGGGACAAGGTGCTCGATATTGATACCTGTCACCTGCAGCCGGAACCGAGCAATGCCATTCGCAATTTCATTCGCGATTGGGCCATTCAGCGCAACTTGCCGTTCTTCAACCCACGTTCGCAAGAGGGATGGCTGCGCACGATGATGATTCGTGTGGCCAGTACGGGCGATGTGTTGGTGGTGATCCAATTCCGCACTGAGCTCCAAGCCGAGCGCGAAGCACTGTTGAACGACCTTGTGGAGGTGTTCCCGGAAATCACTTCCCTGCAATACGCCATCAACCCAAAGGGCAACGATACCATGTATGACCTGGACATCCACACCTTCTACGGGCAGCCCTATATCGAGGAGGCCATGCCGAAGTACAGCGGTGAGGGGGAACTCAGGTTTAAATTGGGCCCAAAGAGCTTCTATCAGACCAACCCAGACCAGGCGTACGAACTCTACAAAGTGGCCCTAGATATGGCCAACATTCAGCCGACCGACCTCGTCTTCGACCTCTACACCGGTACAGGAACGATCGCCCTATTTATGGCGGAGAAGGCCAAGGAGGTGGTGGGCATTGAGCTCGTTCCGGAGGCCATTGTGGATGCGAAGATCAACGCAGAAAACAACCATATTGATAATGCGACCTTCTACGTGGGCGACATGAAAGACGTGTTTACGGATGCGTTTATCGAGAAGCACGGGCGTCCGAACATCATTGTGACGGATCCGCCGAGGGAGGGCATGCATAAGGATGTAGTGGCCCAATTATTGGCGCTGGAAATCCCCCGCATGGTCTATGTAAGCTGCAACAGCGCCACCCAAGCGCGCGATTTGGGCTTGTTGGCCGAGAAATACGACGTGATCCAGAGCCGCGCGGTGGATATGTTCCCACAAACACATCACATTGAAAACGTTGTTGAATTGGCCTTAAGAGCGTAACTTCGCTGACCAACACATCCACTATGAGCAGCACCGAAATTCTCAACGCAGAAGAGATTCAATTCAAAATCCAGCGCCTCGCGTGGGAACTGTACGACCGCCACAGTCGTGCCGAAACCCTTCACGTGGTGGGCATTAAGGACAATGGGTATTGGTTAGCGGACCAATTAGTCACTCGCCTGCGCGACATTTCGGATATCGATGTGACCCTGCACGAGCTCGTGATGGACAAGGACAATCCCGTTCTTGAAGAAATTCAAATCGATCTTCCCGAAGGTGCCGAACTCGCCCTCGTGGACGATGTCCTCAACAGCGGCCGCACCCTCCTTTGGGCGGTGATCAAGCTTATGTCATTCCGCCCGCGCGTGCTTAGCACCACCGTCCTCGTGGACCGCAGCCACAAACGCTACCCCGTGAAAGCAGATGTCAAAGGCATCAGCCTCAGCACCACCTTGCAGGATACCGTTCAACTCAATGTTGTTGGCGGAAAAGCTGTAAATGTCTATTTGGTGTAGTCCCCGAGAGCAGCCGTCAAATCTTTCACCTCAAGGTCATCGCCCTTAACACGCACCTGCGCTTGACTGTAATAGGGACGGCGCTCGAACAGGTGTTTGGCCACAAATTCCACCAAATCCTCCTGACTTTTAATGAGCGGTCGATCGGTACTCCCTTTGAGTCGCTGGGCCAATTCCCCTATGCTCACGTCCAAGAACACCGTACGCCCCACCTCATTCAGCAGCGCCATATGATCATAGAACACCGGCGTACCTCCGCCCAAAGCCACCACTGCATCCTTCGGTCCCTCTTCTAACCAAGAAACCAAGGCCTCGTGTTCAGCCTTTCGAAACGAAAGCTCTCCCTTCTGCTCGATAAATGCACCCACTGGCATCCCCAACTTACCCTCCAAGAGCTCATCAAGGTCCACGAAAGCACAATTCAGCGCATCCGCTAAAGCCGCGCCCAGTGTGCTTTTACCGCTGGCCATATAGCCTAAAAGAAAGATTCTCATGGTGTTCCAATTCCTTCCTCAAAAGTAACCTAAAATTCATGTGCATATTTTTTTCAATCCACCTTGCGGAAAAAAGATTCGTCTTTATATTTGCAGCCCGCAAAGCGGACTAAGGTTGATCTCTTAGCTCAGTTGGTAGAGCAATACACTTTTAATGTATGGGTCCAGGGTTCGAGCCCCTGAGGGATCACTAAGAGAAAACCACCTTCCAAAGGTGGTTTTCTTTTTTACAGACAAAGGCAACTCATTACCTACCTTTGTTTGGACAATGCCCAGGTGGTGGAATTGGTAGACACGCCATCTTGAGGGGGTGGTGCGAGTATTCGCGTGCAAGTTCGAGTCTTGTTCTGGGCACATCTTAAGAACCCTAGTGGAAACACTGGGGTTTTTCTTTTTCCTCAACCTACCTTTGTCCCATGGCAAACAAACCCCAACGACCTCAAACGCCCGTACTTAAGATCCCCGCGTGGATGCGGCTCCTGGCCAACCTCACGCAAACCCTGAGCACCACGCTGGCCTCACGCCTGGCTTGGCGCTGGTTCCTCACACCCTACCCGTTCCCTATCCCCAAAAGAGAACAACCTTGGGAGGACAAATTCACCAAAACCCTGCACAAGCACCCCTCCGGCCACACCTACCCCATCTACACCCACGGCACCGGCCCTAAGAACATCCTTTTGATCCACGGCTGGGCAGGCAGATTTTCCCAATTCCACGCCCTGCTCGCCCACCTCGAGGCCACCCTTCCCAACCTCTACGAAAATTACACCCTCATCGGCTTCAACGCCCCAGCCCACCGCAGTGCCACCGGCAAGCGCACGATGATGCCTCATTTCGCCCAGTGCATCGAACACATCTCCAACACCCACGGCCCCATTCACACCGCCATCGCCCACAGCCTCGGCTGTAATGCCACCCTATTCGCCGCCCAAGAATACCAAGTCCCCATCACCCAACAGATCCTCTACGCCCCTCCAGGCCTCATCTCCCAGATGGCACACCTGTTCTGCGACATCATGGGCTTCAACGCCAAGGTCAAGCAAGGCCTCGTGGATTATGTCAAAGGCATCCACGGCGACAACTTCGACGACTACAGTGCCCCATCCCTCGCGAAAACCAACACCATCCCAACCCTGGTCTTCCACGACCTCAACGACAACGACACTCCCATCGAGCTCGGGCGCCTGGTCGGCCACAACATCCAAAACGGCCGCTACATCGAAACCGAAGGCCTGGGCCACCGCCGCATCCTACGCGACCCCCAAGTCCTTCAAACCTCCACCGAATTCCTGCTCCACGGCCTAAACCCTTAAGCCCCTTCGTTGTTACACTCTATATGAAACAACTCTTCCTCATCACTGTATTGACCAGCCTGCTACTCTCCTGTCAGGCACAAAGCAATGAATCCATGATTAATAAGGCACCGGACCAATTTCCTCTCGAGAAAACCGAACAGCAGTGGAAAGAACAACTGACCCCGCAAGAATACTTTGTCATCCGTGAGAAGGGCACCGAACGCCCCTACACCGGCGAATACAACATGCACTTCGAAGAAGGCACCTACACGTGCCGCGCGTGCGACGCCCCACTGTTCACCTCCGACTCTAAATTTGACTCTCACTGCGGATGGCCGTCCTTCGACCAGGGCATCTCCAACGGCGCCATCGTGGAAAAGCTGGACAAAACCCACGGGATGATCCGCACCGAAATTATGTGCGCCAACTGCGGCGGCCACCTGGGCCACGTATTCAACGACGGCCCCACCGCCACCGGCCTCCGCTACTGTGTGAACAGCTTAAGCATTGACTTTAAGGACACTAAAGGGGAATAAAAGGAACACCCCAACTTTTTTCAAAAAAGCAGTTGCGGAAATGATTCCGCGTTATATATTTGCACCCGCTTCGGGCGCTTAGCTCAGTTGGTTCAGAGCACCTGCCTTACAAGCAGGGGGTCGGGGGTTCGAATCCCTCAGCGCCCACACCGAAACGATAGAAAGCCATCCACGAAAGTGGGTGGCTTTTTTCATTCCGGGATGAGCCAAATTTATTTGAGCGAATTCACGGGATGAAAAAAGTCGATACCAACCGTAGGTTGGGATGGCTTTATTTAAGTATAGGTGTTAGGGCCACTATCCGGGTTCTTTCGAGCGAAGCGAGAAAAACCCCCTATCCCCTACCATGTAAATGTTTCACAACAGGAATATCAACAAGCTCGTTGAAGATAGGCCAGAAGAATTGGCAACTGCGGAAGTTTATTCGATGACGGGCCAATTGATTTGGTCGACAAATGCACTTCACCAACCTCAGCTACAAACATTGAGCAATGGACAATATCTGCTCGTGCTCTAGTTAAATAACCATAAAACCACATAACAGGTTCACAGCCACGAATTAAACTATTGACCGTCAAAGGGGTTATAGGTACATGCGCGCCCTATTTTTCAGCCTCATGATGGTCTCCAACAACCCTGTGCTCTTCGATTTTTCGAAGGAAAGCTCCCTATCGAACTGGTTCATTATCAACGACGGCGTCATGGGTGGGGTTTCTAGGGGCCAATTATCCCTCACGCCCGAAGGCCACGGCAAATTCACTGGCACCGTTTCCCTCGCCAACAACGGCGGGTTCACCTCCATCCGTTGCAACCTGCCCCCAACGGCCATCACCCCAAACACCAAGATCTCCATGCGCATCAAAGGCGACGGTAAAAACTACCAGTTCCGCGTGCGCCACCAACCCATGGCCTACCAAAGCTATATCCATGATTTCTCTACCACCGGCGAGTGGCAAACCATAGAGTTCCCCATCGCACAGATGTACCCTGAGCGCCACGGAAGAAGGCTAAACATGCCCAATTTCGATCACGAAAAGATTTGTGAATTCACATTCCTCATCGCCAACAAGCGCAACGAGGAATTCGAACTATTGATTGATTCAGTCGAGTTGACCCACTAGATCCCTCCCCCGATATTTATCCCTATACCGAATCGAATGGCTATGGCTGGCTCTTCGAAGGTAGCCGGCTTGCAATAGCCAACGCCGCCAGTGAAATCTAGTAAGAGCGTCTGCCCTATTTGCGCCGAAGTATACGCATTGAAATTTGGCATCAGCAAATTCACGCCACCCACATAACCTTCAAGCTCAAACTCAAGGCCTATGGTTCGCTGAAACAAGAAATAATCAATATCCATAGCATCCCAGCGAATAGAAGCACCTAGGGCCGCAGAATGAACTTGATTCACCATTTCTTTGGCCGCACCAATAGAGCCATTGACAAAATAATTGGTCGCTCCTAATCTCTTTCCTACCGAGAATTGCGGAGAAAGAAGGAGTAATCCATCGCCTTGATAATCCGGTTGATTCATCTCACTGACCAGCAGCAAATGCCCATGCAGGCCAAGGCGCCAATCTTTCAGATCTGTGACATACCCGGGGGTAATGACCAAATCTTTCACCTCAGCATCCACACCGGTGGCTTCACCGCCTTTGCGTACAATCTCCTGCCCTTGAGCGCTCCAAGCCCCCAACAGCAGTGCTAATACAATCCCTTTTCTCATTCTTCAGATATCACATCGCATTCCTCCGGCCAGGTAGGATCGCCAAAAATTTCAGTCATAAAACTTGGGGTACATCTGCCTTCAAAAGAACCAGCTGCTCCACGGAACATTCCGCTAGAGTTGAAGGTCCAAGCAGCATTGCCCTTGGCATCAAGTGCGATCAAACCGCCATTTCCGGCATCTGAGTTGAGCACGCCAAAAATGACTTCGCGCGTGCTCTGCTCCAACGTCAATCCTTGGTATTGCATGCGTGCATTAACTTGGAACGCGACGTTGTTTCGGATATAGTATTCCCCATGACCGGTACAGCTTACTGCCGCCCCGTTATTATCAGCATATGTTCCCGCACCTATGATAGGTACATCGCCCACACGGCCGTATTTCTTACCCATCATGCCGCCCGTAGAAGTACCAGCGTATAAGTTGCCTTGTACATCCTTTACCACCACCCCGACGGTGCCGTTCTTCTTCATCTGCTTCCAGCGCTCGTATTGTTCTTTACGCTTCGGTGTTAAAAAGTATTCGTTATCCACAAACTCGTGATCCTGAGTCTTGGCAAACTCCTCTGCCCCTTCGCCAATGAGCAATACGTGTGAAGTTTCCTCCATGACCGCCCACGCTAACTTCGCAGGGTTCTTGATATGCTTCAACCCCGCCACAGCTCCCGCCATTTTGGTGGAACCGTCCATAATAGAGGCATCTAATTCTACCTCGCCCTGATCATTGAATACAGCACCTTTACCAGCATTAAAATGAGGATCATTCTCAAGCATGGTGAGGCACTCTACGACGACGTCCATCCCATTGGCGCCGTAGGTGAGCATATCATATCCCACCCTCAGCACAGCCTGCAAAGCAGAATCATACTGCGCGATTTGCTCGTCGTTATAATACTTACGCTCTATCCCGCCGGCTCCCCCGTGAATGAGAATGACCGGCCCATCAAATTTGAACGTTTGATGATTCTGTGCGGTAAGCAAGGAAGGCAATAAGGCGGCGAAAAAGAGGAGTTGTCTCATCATAAGGTGGCATTGTGCTTTGTGGTTCGAGTGTTGTCCTAGAGCTGTCCTAAAATACAACGAGAATTGGCCCAAGAAAAACTTGATTGCTCCATAAAATGTTAGTAGGATTGTAATACAACAACAACACATTTACATCATGGTCCAAGATTACAACGCCTACACCGCCACCGACAGGCAGGTATGGAACGCCCTTTACTCGCGCCAACGAGAGAACCTCAGCGACAAGGCCGATCCACGATATTTGGCGTGCCTGGACCAATTACTTCCGGTAATGAACGCGGACAAAATCCCGAATTACGACGATCTGAACGCCGCACTTGGGGCTGCGACGGGCTGGAGCATTCATGTGGTTCCAGGGTTGATCCCGGTAGAAGAGTTTTTCGAACTATTGGCCCAGCGGAAGTTCCCTGCATCGACTTGGTTGCGGAAGCCGGAGGAATTAGACTACCTCGAGGAACCAGATATGTTCCACGATATTTTTGGCCACATTCCGTTGCTCCTTGACCCGCAATACGCCCAATTCATGGAAGATTTCGGCAAGCACGGGGTGGCGAATTTGAAAAAGTCCCACATTATTCGCCAGTTGCAAAACTTGTACTGGTTCACCATCGAATTTGGCGTGTGTGAGGATCCTACGAAGATTTACGGGGCGGGCATCATCTCGAGCTTCGGGGAAACGAACCACATCTACGATTCAAAGACCGCGATTTATCCTTTTGAATTGAGCAAAGTATTGGGAAACAGCTTCATCAACAGCGAAATTCAAGGACATTACTACCGCATTGACGGACTGGATACGGTTTATGCGCTCGACCTCAAGGCCATTGCTTAATCTCCGTGAAAGAGCTTGTGCTTTTTGATAGGCAGGCCCTGTCGAATCCGCCAAGCGTGATACATACTAGGGGTATCTGGAGTCCAACGGGGTAGAAAAAAAGCGATGCCAAACCTATCCAAATGACTGAGGTACGCCAATGTGAGCATAAGGCCTATGGCCCACGACGATGACCCCGTCCACCAAAGGTTTGTAAAGCCCAGAAGGATTCCAATGCCGAGGAGTTTACCGGAATATGCATGTGCGGCCAATTCCCTTCTGAATTTGACAAACGACAATGCATAAGTCAACGCCTCCAGTAACAACGCTAATCTGATCCAAAACAAATACGGTCGAAACACCTCGGGACGCCATACCCAAAGGGCAGCACCTACGGCGATCCAAAAGATAAGATCTGCGATGCTGTCCGCGCGTCTCATCAATGGTGTGGCAATACCGAATTGCCTAGCAATTATTCCATCGAGAATATCCCCGATCAATGCAAACCACATTAATGCCACTACAATTGGACCTATCCACGAATGCGACAAGGTCGCTAGGTATATAATCAAGGGTGCCATAAGTACACGACTTACAATCAATCCCCAAGGCAGTAGGTATTTCATGGTGAAGAAGGTACAATGTTTTAATTCAGTAATTTTAGTCAAAATGACAGTGATGAAATCGTTGATATATACCCTAGGGCTGGCCACTGCTTTTACGGCCTGCACCCGCACCTCTGATCCAGTAACTACCCTAATCCACGATGAAATGACCATCGCGGAACTCCACGCATTGTATGAAAATGGCAGCCTCAGCAGTACCGCCGCTGTGGAATTTTATCTCGACCGCATTGAAGCAATCAACGGTGGCGATATAGACCTGAATGCCGTATTGGCCTTGAACGAAAATGCACTAGAAGATGCGCAGAGGCTTGATAGTATCTATGACGCTACGGGGGAATTTGCAGGCCCATTGCACGGGGTACCCGTACTCTTGAAAGACAACATCGATTATTTTGGAATGCCGACTACCGTGGGGACCAATGCCCTTCGCGAGAACTACCCGTCGGAATCCAGTCCTCTGGCCCAACAACTGATCAATGCCGGTGCCATTGTGTTGGGGAAGGCGAATTTGAGCGAATTGGCAAATTTCCACAGCACCGTTTCCTCTTCCGGCTGGAGCCCAGTGGGCGGGCAATGTAAAAACCCATATGATTTGAGCAGAAACCCTTGCGGCTCTAGTTCGGGTTCCGGCGCCGCGGTGGCAGCCAATCTTTGCATGATGGCCATCGGCACCGAAACCAACGGCTCGATCACCTGCCCCTCGAACAACAACGGAATCGTCGGCCTCAAACCGACCGTGGGACTGATTTCCCGCACCGGAATTTTTCCTATCAGCTATACCCAAGATACCGGAGGCCCGATGGCACGCACGGTTAGCGACGTAGCCGTTTCACTGGGAACGATGATCGGTAAGGACCATAGAGACTTGAAGACACATCAAAGGGACCGCCGCGCACAGGAAGATTATACGAGCTTTTTGAACGACCAAAGCTTGGAGGGCAAGAGAATAGGCGTGTATTCCAGCGCGATGAACGATAATTTCTTGCTTCAAGCCGTTTGGGAAGATGCACTTGTGGAATTACAAATGCAGGGCGCAGAACTGGTGTATTTGGACGACCCTATTGCGGATGATGCTACGGGTCCAAGTTATGAAGTCATGTTCTACGAATACCGCCAAGGAGTGAATGACTATTTCGCCAACAACCCTAGTGCAGGCATCGAAGATATGTGGGGGTTGTACCGTGCCATCATTGAAGATTCCATGGAAATGGCTTACCACGACCATGACCTACTCAGAATCTCGGAAAACTATACTCCCGAAGAAAAACGCGAAGCTTATGAGGCCGCACTTGAAAGAGCACGCTACCTCAGCCAAGACCGAGGCATTGACCGCGTAATGGACAGCTTAGCATTGGATGCCATCGTAGGACCTGCCGGCGGACCTGCTTGGAAAACAGATTATGTGAACGGGGACCACTTCAGCGTATACAGCGGGAATGCGTGGGCGATTTCTGGATATCCTCATATCGTAGTTCCCATGGGCCAAGTATATGGCCTACCCGTAGGACTAAGCATCATGGGACGGAAATGGGACGAAGGGAATTTGATTGGCTATGCCTATGACTTTGAGCAGGCTACTATGGCGAGGTTTACGCCACAATACCTCAACGCAACTTCCCCGAATTAAGCTTCCTTCATGATGCGGTGCATCGTGCTCTTACTCACCCCGAAATAGCGGGCGATTTCCGTTTGGGTACAAAACTCTTGGACGCCGGGGAAGCGATCCTTGATATAATCCCAATAGTCGCGCTTGTCCATGTGTTTCATCTTTAGCAACCTCGCCTTACGCATTTGAATGAAGTGGGCATTGATGTTGTGGATCACACTGGCCATGGCCCTATGCTTTTTTAAAAAAGCGAACCATTGGTCACAAGAAATCCTATAGGCAATGGCATCCGTATTCATCACGGATTGGCTCACCGTGGGCAGGCCAAAAATCAAGTTCTTCTCGTCGCACACAAAAATGCCCGGCTCAATCATGCCATTGAGCATGCGTTTTCCATCTTCAAGCAACATGCGATCAAAGCCAAAACCTGCTTCTATAAACCAAATATATCCTTCCGTTTGGTTGTAATTCCATAGCGTCTGACCTGCTGACAAAGAAATGGGCCCCTCAAAACATTGGGCGAATTCGATAAAACCATATGTAGCTTTATCCAATCCCGTCATCTCATGGAGGCGATCGGCAATAATCATCGCACCTGAACTACTCATATAGAACCGCTTTGATGAATGATTTTAGTGATGTCAGGGAAATGTTGAGCATTTCAGCAAGTTGGCTGCGAGGAATCTGGGCCAACGCATTGGGATGGTCTTTCAACCATTGAATACTGTGCGCCTTGCGGTCCAGCCCCATGCTATTGATATAATCTTGGTATTGATAGGTACTGTACAGGCTTATGAACATCTGAATATCTGCATACCATTGCGGAAAGGTGCTCTTCAGCTTCTCGTTCCCAAGGTTGAGAAAAAGCACCTCGGCCTCACCAAAATCCTTCCAAGTCGTTTGCTGCTTATTCAGCTCTGACAATACTTCATTCGAGAAGAAAATATCGCGCTTATCATAGACATGACTCAGCCTTGACTTTCCTTCAAACTCATGAAACACACCGACCAAGCCTTTTTCGATAAAGAAAACACCTGATGACCCTTGGATGCCGAGATTTTGCAGGAATTCAGGGTGTATTTCCACGGATTCAATGAATGGCGAAAGCACTGCATTTTCAGGCATATGAGGACACAAATTAACGGTCAATTGCCTCAGCCTGTTAAGAAAATCAATGTGAATATCCGGTGAGCGTGTCAATGTGGTTCGGTGTGTAATATTCCTAAATATAGTAAATAACCGCAACAAGGTACCTCTCTGCGATGGATGCAAAACATTGATTTTGAGAAAGGTCAAAATGAAACAAGATTCGAAAAGCGAATGGGGAAATTGTAAACACTAATCAAAACTATTTCGTTATGAAAAAACTACTACTCGTAGGCTCCTTCTTGTTAGGAACCATGGCTTATGGCCAAAACTGCTCACCTGATACCGTCCATCATTCGATGGCAGGATTAGGTTACCCAAACCTCGAATGGTCGGGACTTTGGGTCAATGGTGAAATGCCCTCTTTCGCTTGTGATAGTACCCAGCCGATGATGAATCTAAGCGCTGTGGTAGGCCAGCCTTTCGAGGCAACCTTGACCGCTGCCTTAGGAGATACCTTCCCTTCCGGTGGTTTGCTCGTACAAACGGTACAAAGTGCTTGGATCTATAATTCTACGGTGCCTTCATGGTTGACTTGGGACCTCGCGGATTCAATAGTATACCCAGGTGCCGCCAACATGTCGTGTATTAAACTTTCGGGAACGCCTTCATTGGCTGATACCACCTACTATATGCCGAGCGTGGGTGTGGAAAGCGGGTTCTGGACGAGTTGGTTCCAAGTAACGGGTTCTGTATTCAGTTTTCCAGCAATTGATACCTTCGGATTTTGTCACAATGTTCGCGTCTTCAAGGACTACACGGGCATAGACGATCTGCCCATGCCGACCATCACGCTCAGTCCAAATCCTGCCAGTGATTACGTGCACATCGTCTTCAACCAAGCGGTGGTTACTGAGGAATCTTTGAGCAGCCTTCACGTCTACAACATCATAGGAAACGATGTAGGTGCTGTGGGTCAGGCCACCTCTTCGAATGGATTTGATCTCGACATCAGCCGCCTGCCTGCAGGGAATTATTGGCTGACCATGGATGTCGGAAAAGGCATCATCCGCAGGGAATTCATTATTTCTAGGTAGAATAAAACCATGCGTAAGCTATCTATATCAACCCTGGACCTCAAGTGCCTCGCGGTGCTTGGGGTTCTTTTTCTACCCTTTTTGAGTTGGGGCCAATTCGACTATGAAGGCCCCATCCCTCGAATTACCTCAGGCTATGGTTCGTTTGGCTCTTATGCTGTGGAAAGTCAGTTTTTCTACTTGGCCCCGGATTCAACTATAGAATGTGAGGACACCGTGCGTGCCATCATTACCTATCCTGTGGGCATCTCTTCCCCCAAACCTACAGTATTCCGGTTCCCAGGGGCTTCGAATAATGCCATGGCAGATAGCGTGTACTGGCGGGAGAGCCAATTCTATCGTGAGTTCGTCGCTAGCAATGGCTATGTATCGGTGACCATGCAATGGAACAGCTCGAGCCACTACGGCTGTTCCTACCATTTGCTCCGCGAAGCTGCCAAGCAATTCTTCAACATGATTGATACCTCTCGCGTGGGCATTCACGGCATGAGTCAGGGAGGTGCGGTAACGAATTGGCTGAGTTTGAAGAAATACATCAACGACGGCTGGGGCCAGAACGGACGCTTCGCCTGGCCAGATGCCGGAGCCTCCTTCGTTGGGTTTATTGACGATTGGCCCGTAGATATTGCGACCCAAACCGACAGCGGCCTCGCTGCCATGCCGGACGATGTATTGTATTTGATGACCTATTCAGATTGGGACCAAACCCCAGATCCTCGAATGTGCATCGACATGTACAATTTCATGGGGGTCCCAGATTCGAACAAGGAGTTCTTCATCATTAAAGGAGATACCATTAACAATTACATCTACTGGGCCACTCATTTTACGACCAACACCTACGACAATGATTCTTCGCAATTCAATGTATATGTGACCAAACACGATGCCTTAGATTATTGGCTCGGCACCAGATTGTTGCACAGCTTAATGGAGACTGCGTGGAACGGCGATACCGCCGCAAGGCGAATATGCATGGGGAATGGAGACCCGGTGCAAACCACTATTGCAGGTGGAGCCATGCGAGGCCCCATCGTTACTGATCAACCTTGGATGACCATGATTGCCTCATGGAATTCAGGACTGGGCTATATGAATCCTTGTGAGGTGAGCTGGAACATGCGACAATATGTAACCGCTGATGCCTGTTTCACCATGGATGTTCCTGAAATCAGTGAGCTGCACCACCTGAAGGTGTATCCAAATCCTGCAAAAATTGGACAACAAATCACCCTAGAATCCGGCAGCGCCATCGCATCGTTAGAAGTGTACAACGAGCTAGGACGAATGGTCTTACAAACCACCAAAAACACCTTCACCCTGGGGTATTCCGGCTGGTTCGTTCTAGGCATCACCTACGAGGACGGAAGCAAACAAGCCACCAAACTTTATATACCACGATAATGAGTTGAGAGAACGTGGATTATGGGGCCTGCATTTGCGGGCCCTTTTTATTATTTTAGAGGCAAACAACACACCATGGGAAGATTGAAATACCTTTTTGTCTTTACCCTACCCGCCTTAGCATTTATTAGTTTCCAAAGCACGGGATGGAAAGCCTACCTACCGGTACTGGAGGCATTTGCGTTGATTCCCTTGTTGGAGCTATTGTTTACGCCAGATGTTACAAACCTCTCTTCCAAGCGCAAAGAGACTATGGTCAGTGATGCGTTCTACAAATTCGTGTTGCGGTTGTGCGTCCCTATTCAACTCGTGATGGGATATATGCTATTGGTCCAAACACAGGGTGAGATGGATACCACGACATTGGTGGGCAGAATCCTATCCTACGGAATGCTGTGTGGCGTGATGGGGATCAATGTGGCACATGAATTAGGCCATAAAAGAAATAAGATGGACCAATTCTTTGCGAAAGTCCTCCTAACCACCACACTCTACACCCACTTTTTCCTTGAACATAATTACGGCCACCACAAACACGTCGGTACGAAAGAAGATCCGTCCACGGCGCGTCGAGGCGAATGGGTCTACCTATTCTGGTTCAGATCCATTGTATTCGCCTACCTCAGCGCATGGCGTATCGGTATTTCCCGTAGTAAGGGAAATATCCTCAAGAATGAGATGGTGTGGTATACCATCGTCCAAATCGCCTTGCTTTTGTTGATTTTCACCACCTTCGGCACCATAGGCCTAATTGCTTTCATTGGAGCGTCGGTAACCGGATGGATCATGCTAGAAACGGTGCAATACATTGAACATTATGGATTGGCGCGTGAAAAAGTAAATGAGCACCGATATGAAGATGTGAATCCTTCCCACAGCTGGAATTCCAACCACCAGATCGGTCGCGCCATTTTGTTCGAACTCTCGCGTCACAGCGACCATCACTACCTGCCTCACAAGGATTATGTGGAGCTCGACCATCACGACAACAGCCCCCAGCTGCCCACCGGATATCCGGGCATGATGCTCATCAGCCTTATTCCCCCACTCTACTTCCATTTGGTGCATAAACGAATTTCTTAAAGCCATTGTGAACCTTGAGTTCCACTCGTGGTTACTACTAAAAAGTACCCAACCATGAAGAAACTTTTGTTCTCCTTGAGCATCGTGATCCTAGCACAATCTTGTGAAACAGGCACCCCTACTTTTTGTAACGACGGTATTCAGAACGGAAATGAATTGGGCATTGATTGTGGCGGGGATTGTCCGCCCTGCGCTTCGTACTCTGTGGAGGGACACGCGCAAAAGGGCCCTTTCCTAAACGGTAGTTCAGTGCTTCTGAGTGTGCTGGACAGCAACTTAAACCAATTGGGCACCTCATACACCTCACAAATCTTGGACAATTCCGGGTATTTCCTTTTTGGATCAACCAATCTTGCCTCCCCATATGTCGCCTTGCGCGCCGACGGGTTTTACTTCAACGAGGTATGCGGTTCTCCTAGTAATGCACAAATCACCTTGAACGCCGTCGCTAACGTAAACTCAGTGCCTGCGGTCAATGTCAATACCCTCACCCACCTAGAAAAAGCCCGCGTCGAATACCTCGTGAGCAACGGCAGCACCTTTGCACAAGCCAAGCAGCAAGCCCTGCAAGAGATCTTGAACATCTTCAATATCGACCCGTCCATCAACATCGCCTCTGCAGAACTCTTGAGCATTGCCAGCTCGAGTGCTGCCGACGGAGTCCTCATTGCCATAACCTCTATTCTTCAGGGATACCGCAGCGAGAGTGAATTCTCAGACTTGATGGCCAATCTTGTGACGGACTTGCGCACCGACGGTGTATTGAACAGCACTATCCTAGCCTCGGAATTAATTTCTCACGCCAAGCTTCTCGATACCACGGCCATTCGCCAAAACATCATCGACCGCTATGCCGCGATGGGCATTACCGTGAACGTACCGAACTTCGGCCAGCACATTCAGAATTACATCGACAACACCACCCATCAAGCCCAAAGCACGGTCATCGACTATCCTGAAACCGGGTTGAACGGATTGAACCTGCTCAACACCACAGATAGCGTTTTCTCAGAGTGGGACTTTCACAGTTTGGTGGCGAACAGACCAAACGATTGCCTTTCCTTAAAGGTGGTTCTGAAAAAACTTTCTGGAAACTGTCAATACGGTTGCGCCTTCTATTCGGTATCTAGCGTGCAAAACTGGAACATCAGCAGCTTCGACCAAAGCACTTTGACCCAAACATTTATTAGTACGGGATTAGAAACAGATCTAGCCTTGGGGTTTGAATACGGTATGTACAGGTTTGAAATGTATATCAACGACGAAACTACTCCGAGCCGAATCAAAACATTCCAAGTCAATTAAGCTTCTGCAAAGCCCTGTACTTATTGTGTATGGCCAACATGAGCACCCCAAATCCAACGCCTAGGATGATCAGGGCTTGACTCAACAAGCCTTCACCGGTGAAGCTCAGTTTTAGAAGCACCGTTGAAATCACAAAGCTCGAGTTGCGAATGATGACCGGGAAGTTATCTGTATAGAGCAGAGAGAAGAGCAAAATCAATACATCCGAGATGATGAGGAAATTGTAGAACTGCTCGAAGAAGATGTCGTTGACGGCAATCATATTGGCAGATTCAATGTGCTGGAAGGTCGGGATGACCCATTCGATAAAGCTCTGCAATCCCAGTACGATGAAGACCACAAAAAGGCCTAATGAGAGGTAGTGCTTGGCTTTGACGAACTGTTTTAATTGGGGGCCAATTTCCTCCTCTTCCATTGCTTCAAAGTCCGCATAACGATAGGTTCCACTGAGTTTGTAAAAGGAGAAAATCATCAAAAAGACTGCAATTACGGATAGGATATCTACCCCAAATTCGAGGTTGTGCATCGTCTGCCAATTGGACACACCTAGATCCAAAACCGCCATATCCTTGAACAGCCCACGAATCAAGATCAATGCGATTACCTCGTATTGCTTCGCGATATATAAAGTGGTGCTTCGGCGCAGGTAATAAATCATCAAATACGCCTCGTAGACCAGGAGAATAGAGAAAGGCGTGTAGATCGCGCTGATGGGATCCGCCAGTAATCGAGCCTCCATTCCGCCCGGGATATATTGGCGCAGCAAGTGCAAGAGCAAGTGAATCAAAAAACTGGAAATGGCCACGTAGAGTGCGTATTTCCCGAGACTTTTGCGAAAGTTGTATGTAAAGACTGGTATGTGCATAAGACCATTGTAACCAATTAATTCCTAGAACATTAACGCTTTAATCACGCTAAAGTTTATTCTTATGGGTAAACCGGCTGAGCATCGTACCTTCGCGGCAAAATTCAACGACCATGCTGAACGTAAATAATGTCACCCTTCAATTTGGGAAGCGTGTCCTTTTCGAAGACGTCAACATAAAATTCCATGGCGAGCGCTGTTATGGACTTATTGGTGCTAATGGCGCCGGTAAATCTACCTTCCTCAAAATCTTGAGTGGCGAGGTAAGCCCAAACACGGGTAATGTATCACTCGAGCCGGGCAAGCGTATGTCCGTTCTCTCACAGAACCACTTTGCGTTTGATGAGGAAACGGTATTGAACACCGTGATTCAAGGCAACAAGCCCTTGTGGGATTTGATGCAACAGAAGGATGCGATTTACATGAAGCCGGATTTCAGTGAGGAAGACGGCCTTTTGGCAGCGGACCTCGAGGTGAAATTTGAAGAAATGGACGGATGGAATGCTGAAAGCGATGCAGCCAACTTGTTAAGCGGCCTGGGCATCCACGCCGATGAGCACTACAGCCTGATGAAGGACCTCGAAGGCTCGAAGAAGGTACGTGTGCTTCTCGCCCAAGCTTTGTTTGGTAATCCGGACATCCTCATCCTCGATGAGCCTACCAACGATTTGGACCTGAAGACCATCTCTTGGTTGGAGGATTTCTTGATCGACTTCAGAAACACCGTGATCGTCGTGAGCCACGACCGTCACTTCCTCGATACCGTTTGTACGCACATTGCAGATATCGACTTCAAACGCATCAAGCAATACACCGGGAACTACAGCTTCTGGTACGAGAGCTCGCAGTTGGCCCTTCGCCAGCGCCAATCGGCTAACAAGAAAGCTGAGGACAAGCGCAAGGAATTGCAAGAATTTATCGCGCGTTTTTCGGCCAATGCCTCCAAGAGTAAGCAGGCTACCTCTCGAAAGAAGATGTTGGATAAGATCAATATCGATGAGATTCAGGCCTCTTCGCGCATGTACCCGGCCATTATTTTTGACCAATTACGCGAAGCAGGGGACCAAATCCTCGAAGTGGAAGGATTGGCTGCACACGATGATTCAGGCGACCTCTTGTTCCAAAACTTGAGCTTTAAAATGAACCGCGGCGATAAGATTGCCCTTTTGGCGGACGACCACCGTGCCCTCACTGCCTTCTACGAGATCATCTCCGGAAACAAGCAGCCAAGTGCCGGAACCTTCGCCTTCGGACAGACCATCAAGCACGCCTACCTACCTAACGAAAACGCTGAATTCTTCGAAACCAGCGACAACTTGATCGATTGGCTGCGTGAATTCTCTCCGGAAAACAAGGACGAGGTATTCGTGCGTGGCTTCTTGGGCAAGATGCTTTTCTCTGGGGAAGAAGTATTCAAGAGTGCGAAAGTCCTCTCTGGGGGTGAGAAGGTACGCTGTATGTTGAGCCGGATGATGCTCCAGCAAGCCAACCTCTTATTCTTGGACGAGCCGACCAACCACTTGGACCTTGAAAGTATCCAAGCCCTGAACAACGGAATGCGTGATTTCAAGGGCTCTATGGTCTTCAGTTCGCATGACCACACCATCAACCAAACGGTAGCAAACCGCGTCGTGGAGATCTTCCCGCACGGGAATTTGGACAAGTTGATGGAGTACGACCAATTCATTGCTGATCCTAAAATCGCCGAACAACGACAACAAATGAGCGGCCGCTAGTTCGCTCGCCACTCACACACTGTAGGCACTCGTTCGCGGGTGCCTTTTTTTGTTTTGCTCAGTTACATTGGGGAATTGGTCCCTGCTCAACTTTCCTTCATATATTCGATTCTCAAACACAAAAAACACCATGAAGAAAACCACGACACTTTTGATGCTCGGACTTTCTGTAGCTGCGATGGCACAGAACATGAAGAAAGAGCGCATCACCGTTAGTTATCTCCAACCCCCAACCATCCACCTCGAAGAAGGCATGGGCTATACCAGCAGCGTGATTCTTGATTATGAAGCGGAGATCAATGCAGAATTGGCCAAAGCAGAGGAGGAATACCAGCAAGCCTTAGCCGAATACCCAGAGAAGGAAGCGGCGGCAAAAGCGGCCTACGACCAGCGCTATGCGGAGTACGAAAAAGCACTGGAGGACTGGAATAGCAAAAGCTCCGTGGGCAAAATCATCGAGAAGCAGGTATTGGAAAACTCTAAGCCTACCCCTCCTTCACCGTACTACCCGCCTTCAAAGCCATACAAGCGTCAGGTTACCCACCAGAAGCTATTCAATGCGGACCAACTCGCGAGCACTTACTGCCGCGTGGAAGGATTAGACCAAGACCCAAATGGGGTAAACATCGAAGTACACCTCTTTGGTTTCGAAAACAATGATCCGATCGCGGAAAAAAAGGAATACGTGAAGGTGGATTCTAAGACCAAAGCGAAATCAACCTACTATAAGTCATTCTGGAAAATCGATTACCGTCACAGCATGACCCTTCGTGCGGTGCATCCAAACGGCAGCATCATCTTTGACGAGGTGCCAAGCTCCATTTCAGATTACAAGACCTTTACCTCAGCGGAGGAAGAAAGAAGCTACCCTTCTACCAACGCACAAACCTACATTGACCAGTTGCAAACGAAGGTCGTGGAGGAGAACATGGGGACCATTCAGTGGTTGATCAACGACAAATTAGGCACCACAACCCAAAAGCGCGATGTAGAAATCGTCTACGTGAAAAACAAAAAGGGTGAGTTTGACGATCTAGAAAACGCCATGTACGACGCCAAACAAGGCTACGACATGCTCATCAGCCGTCCGGACGAAGCACACGAAAAACTTCAAAGCGCAATCGACGCGTGGGAAGCAGCGTTGGCAGAAGGCGATATGGACGACAAGAAAGCGCGCATCAACAAAAAAGTCATCCCAGATTTGCACAAAAACCTCATCATGGCCTACACCATGATTGGCGAATTTGACAAAGCGGATGATCACTTCAATGATTCATTGCGATTGGATTTCAGCCGTGGCGATGAGAACGACCTGAAGGAAACTAAACTTCTAACCGACGATCTTAGAGAGCGTTACCAGAAGTAATTTCTTCATCATTTGTGAAAAGCTTTGATACGGGCGGCCCTGCGGGCCGCCCGTATTCATTTTAAAGGCCTTACTTTTGCCCGCTGCAACACGACACTCCTTTCCATGAAACGACTCTTCAACAACTTCGTTGGCAATCCAAAAAATGACATCCTATCCGGTTTAACCGTAGCCTTGGCACTCGTACCAGAGGCCGTTGCTTTCGCCTTTGTGGCAGGCATTGACCCACTCGTGGGTTTGTACGGAGCCTTCATGATGGGACTGATCACCTCACTTTTTGGCGGTCGTCCGGGAATGATTTCCGGTGCCACCGGAGCCATGGCCGTGGTGATGGTGCATTTGATCCAACAAGGAAACAGCGTTGGTGAAAGCATGGGCATGGAGATGCTAGGGCTTTCTTGGTTGTTCATTACCCTACTCTTCGTCGGGGCCATCCAAATAGTCGCTGGATTGTTCCGCCTAGGAAAGTTTGTACGCCTCATCCCCCATCCAGTAATGATGGGATTTGTCAACGGTTTGGCCATCGTGATCTTCTTGAGCCAATTAGGCATGTTTACGCACAATGTGAATGGCCATAAGGTTTGGATTGAAGGCACAGAGCTATATACCATGATGGGACTCGTAGGGTTGACCATGGCCATCATGTGGTTGTTGCCTAAAGTAACTAAAGTAGTACCCGCGGCATTGGCCGGCATCATCGTCGTAGCCGCCATTGCCATAGGATTTAATATGGATGTAAGCACCGTAGGATCCTTCATAAGAGAAGGCGGCGGTGAGGGACTAAAAGGCGGTTTGCCACAGTTCCAATGGAACATCTTCACCCTCTTCGACACCATGCAAGGACATTGGGGCACAGTGATCAGCACTGCGTTCTTGTTGGCAGCCGTTGGATTGATTGAGAGCTTGATGACCTTGAATTTGGTCGATGATTTAACCGAAACTCGCGGTTCAGGAAACCGCGAATGTATTGCCCAAGGATCTGCGAATTTGATCAACGGTTTGTTTGGCGGCATGGGCGGTTGTGCTATGATCGGTCAAAGTATTATTAACGTGAATTCTGGTGGCCGTGGCCGATTATCTGGTGTGGTAGCCGCCCTCGGGTTGCTCAGCTTCATCCTATTCGGCGCCCCGCTCATCGAGCGCATTCCTATCGCCGCTTTGGTCGGTGTGATGTTCATGGTCGTGATCGGCACCTTTGCGTGGTCGAGCTTCCGCATCTTGCGCAAGATCCCTGTGGCTGATGCCTTTGTATTGATTGCGGTCAGTGCTATTACTGTATGGCAAGATTTAGCCATTGCCGTGATTTCCGGGGTGATCATGAGTGCCCTGAAATTTGCTTGGGAGAATGCCGTTCGCATTCGTGCCCGCAAGCGCATTAAAGAGGATGGCACGAAAGTCTATGAGATCTGGGGACCACTATTCTTCGGATCCGTACAATCCTTTGCGACGAAGTTTGACGTAAAAAATGATCCCGCCAAGGTGGAGATTGATTTCATCGAATCTAGAGTGAGTGACCACAGTGGTATTGAAGCCATTGAGCGAGTAATCGACAAATACTTGGTCGCCGGAAAAGAAGTGGTCTTGACCCACCTCAGCCCGGAGTGTAAGGCCATTTTGAACAAGGCAAATCCTGCCTTTGATAAGTACATCCAAAGTTCGATTGAGGACCCTCGTTACCACGTGGTGACAGATTTGATGGACGCCGAGGTATAATTACTACTTTACCTCTATGAAATACCTAGCCCCTCTCCTTCTGATCGTCTTGCTGGCCTCCTGCGAAAAGGAACCCGTGGATTGTTGTGATCCCAATCCAAACCCCGTCGACACCACTGGCAACCCTGGAGATGGCTACACACAATATGGCACGCCGTTCGATGCGGTGCCTGTACCTGCTGATGTGGTGATGTATGAGATAAACCCATTAGTGTTTTCAGCTTCACGAGATTTTGCAGGCATCATGCCCCGCTTGGATAGCATCAAAGATCTCGGAGTGAATGTAATCTGGCTGATGCCGGTCTATGAGATGGGATCGCTCAACAGCGTAGGTTCGCCCTATTGCATCAAAGATTACAAGAGCCTCAATCCTAATTATGGGGATTTAGACGACCTGCGCGAATTGGTAGATAGCGCCCACGCCAAGGGTATGGCCGTGATGATGGATTGGGTCGCCAACCACACCTCTTGGGATCATATCTGGATGGCTGATGAAAGCTTCTATGTCAAGCAAAATGGTGTGATTATTCATCCCCCAGGAACGAATTGGCAAGATGTTGCCGAACTCAACTACAGCAACGCTGAAATGCGCGGAGAAATGATCAGCGCCATGAAATACTGGGTCCTTGAAGCCAATATTGACGGCTACCGCTGTGATTACGCGACCGGAGTGCCCGGATGGTTTTGGGAAGAAGCCATCGACACCTTGCGCAGCATCCCCAACCGCGACCTGATCATGTTCGCGGAATCTGATGATTTGAGCCTCTTGAACAAAGGATTTGATATGGCCTTCAGCTGGGGCTTCTACGGCAAGAGCCTCGGAGTCTTCACTCAGGGTGACGATGCACGCGGGCTTTATACCCAGCACGCGACCGAATTCTTCAGCCTCGACCCCGGTAAAACCATGGTACGCTTTGTGACTAACCACGACCAAAACGCTTGGGACAACACCCCTCAAGCACTTTTTGGAAGTCAGGACAAGGTCATGAGTGCCTTTGTATTGGCCACTACCATGGGCGGTGTGCCGTTATTGTACAATGGCCAAGAGAAAGCGCTGTCGTACAAGCTGCCGTTCTTTACACCGACGAGTGTGGCCATTAATTGGTCCCTAAATCCTGAGGTGACGAAGGAATACAAGGCGATCTTATCAGCGTACAACACCTACGATGCGCTTAGAGGGGAATCTAGGACCAATTTATCTACGTTCAACATCGCCGCCTTCACCGCCATCGGCACTGGGCACGAGGCTCTCGTTGCCGTCAATCCGCGGAACTCTGCGATGAGCATAGGGCTGCCAAGTGATTGGCAAAGTATTTCCGTGCTTGATCCTATTAGCGGCGCAACCGTAAATACAGGTACTACCTTGATGTTGGCTCCTTATCAGTATCAGATCTTTATTAAGTAGAAATACTTGTTTTACTTTTTAATAACATGAATGTTTAATTAATTGATTTATAATTAATTAAATTCAATCTCATTAAATCATTTACCTCATGAAAAAACTATGCTTGCTCCTAACCGCGCTCGCATTTACTCAATGCGTAAATGACACTCTTACTGAATCTGAAGTCTCAGATTTTGTTACGTCTCACTTCAACGAAAAAGTGGGATACGATGATGCCGTAGATTCTTTTATAGAAGACATCGGTGAAGATTTGACCGTTCTCAACACACTATGGGGACAATCAAGACTATATCCTGTGGAAAATGTTAAAAGCGAATGGTTCTATGAAGATTCCGTTACTGTAGAAATTTTTGACATCTACATAAACGGTGGTACAGCTGTTGTTTTAGGTTCCGATAAATATTGGATAGACGGTGAAGCGACCGGTACTTCAAGATTCTGCGGAACTGTAATAAGAGAAAACGGGAAGCTAGTCTGGAAACGCTACGCCTTTGCTTCAGAGAATCAAAGAGCCGCAGATTTTGTTTGGCCATCCGTTGATGGTGAAGGTGCCTTAGATTCTTACAATGCCATGCGCAACGCTATGGTGAATCTTCGAAATTCTGATGGCTTAAAGATGTCCGATTCATTGGTAGAAGCTTACCCTGACTGGGCATCGGCGCATCTTGGTCAATTACATTATTATATCCTTGCCGGAGATGAAGATAATTTGCGCTCCAAACTCGCCGAAGCCCAAACTAAATTAGACGGCGCCACAGCTGCAGAGAAAACTCTAATCAGCGCCTATAATCCTGATTTAACTAGAGAAGAAAGGAGGAATACCCTTGCCAAGGCACTTGGTTTCGCAGGGGATGATCCAATGATTCGATTCTGGTATACTTGGACATTAGATGATGTTACCGATAAAATTGCAGTCCTCGAAGCAGGGCTCACAAGATTTCCAGAAAGCTCTGTCTTAAACAACATGATGGCATACGTTCAAATGGATGCGGGAGATTTAGATAAGGCTGAACACCATTTAAATGTTTACTTAAGAGTGCATCCAGATGAAGCAAACGCTTATGATAGTATGGGAGACCTCTTGGTTGAAAAAGGTGATATAGAAGGTGCGAAAAATATGTATTTGAAGGCATCAGAAATGCACCCCGATTTTGCTGAAGTCAGTAAGCGGAAAGCTGACGAACTTTAAACCTTAACTGAATAGATTGATGAGAAGCTCCCTCCGGGGAGCTTTTTTTTTTGATTTTTGCCTTCGGCAAAGATCCCTCCTGCTCCAAATTCCGAACCAACAAGCCCTGCGCAGCTTTCGCTGCCCAGCGGCTTTTCCATTTCCCCGCGCCCTGAAGCAAGCTTCGGGCGCTTGGAAATGAAAAAGCCCCGCAACTTTCGTTGCAGGGCTCTTTTGGTTCTTTGTGACCGCGGAAGGATTCGAACCTTCAACCGCTTGATTCGTAGTCAAGTACTCTATCCAGTTGAGCTACGCAGCCATCCTTTCCCCTATGGGGTGGCAAATATAGACCAAAAAGTTAATTGCAAAAGTCCCTTGGGGGATTTTTTGATGGGAAAATTAGTCTCTTATTGAACCTCAACGGTGAGGCCTACATCACTCATGAGGGAAGCCTTGTGTTGGAGTTCGTCAATGTCGCCGGTCATGACTTGGCACTTGCCCTTGTAGTGAGTGATCCAGGCACATTGTTCTGCTTGTTCCTCAGTATGTTCACATACCGCGCAAAGGACGTCAATGACAAAATCAAAGGTATTCTCATGGTCGTTGAATAGGACCAGAGATCGCTCTGCTTGAAGAACGGTTTCTTGTTGACTTTGATATTGCTCTTTCGTGCTCATGTGTTCAAATTTATATGCTACGCATCATTTGATGCAAGGTTAGGTGAAAAATTATTCACCTTAATCCTCGATGCCGAATCTGCGTTGGAGGAGCATGATTTTTCCTTTTCCTGCTAGGTTGTAGGAGAAACCGGGCTGGTCGCCTTTGGCAGCGACGCTACGGTCCTTGGTGTCCTTGGCGAGGATGGCATCGTTAAAGGTGTCGTCGGAGGAGCGAATGCTCATTAAATTGCCTTTGTAGTTGATGAAGAGGTAGTCGGTACCATTATCGAGGTAGAGGGTGAACTCTCCCCCTCTGCTACGCTCTTTAATTTCAACCAAGCAATCTACTTTGGCAAATACCGGCACGTTGTAGATGTTTTGGAGGATGGCCTCGCCATTGCCTTGGAAAGATTTGTATTTGCCGCTGTAGCGCATTTCAATTTGGCTCAGGACAAGAGATTTTCTCATTTCTTTAGGGAACTTGCCTTCCGCTTCGTATTGGGCTATGTCGTCGAGGAACTTGGCCCCATCTTTAGAGCCCATAAGCGCGTAGATCCCTTCTTGGTAATTGAAATCATCGCTGCGACCTGTCCCGGAGAAATCACCGAAGAGCTGGGCCACTGTTTCCCATTGGTCTTTATCCAAAGGGGCATCTATGGTCCAAACGGCATCGATGGTGACTTCGTCTTCTTTCAAGTCGTGGCGTGCGGCACCGCCCATGCGGTTTTCGACTAAGCCGGTGTTGCCAAGGATTTGGAGCGGCCCTGTACCATAGAGCTCACAATCGTAATTGTAGAAAATTAGGTACGGATCTGGAGTAGTGAAATCTTTGAGCTTAGCCGGTGTGGTAATGACGTAGCCTTGTTCTTCGTTGTCGTAAAAGAGTACCCCTGTGGCGCTAATGACCTCGATGTCGCGACGGTCGGCATATTTGGACAAGAAGTTACTGTGCCCGCCAAGGCTGTCCTGGGAGATATAGATGCCGTTAAAGGTATTGTCTGCGAGGCTGGTGGGGTCGTTTTCCGGCAGTTCGATCACGATATCTGTCGGATCGATGGTGGTGGCGATGTCGTACCACATGCTTTGAAGGTTCTTACACTCGTTTTGGAGTTTGATGGAACCGAGATAGTACATGGGGATTTCGTCGGCGCGCAAGGTGATTTTACCGCGGTAACCAAAATAAGGGCTGAGGTAGAATTCATCAGATTCGGCGATGTTGGCCTCGCCAATGGTCGTTCCGGAGGTGTCGGGTTTGATACTTTCAAAGACAATGGGCCAAGTACTTCCTTCTTCGTCCTTGTAATCGTACATCCCGTGAGCGGTATAGCGGTATTTGCCGCGGATGCGGACGACGGATTCGTAGAATTCGTGTAGCTCAGAGAATCTGTTTGCGACGATGCGGGCATTGTCGAGCGGATCCATATCTGCATTCATGCGGATGACGACATAGCCACTGTCGGGCAGCACGCGGGAATCGGCCACATCAATTTCTGGCACATCAAACGCTTCAAGGATGCTTGGGGCCAAAGAGAATCTGGCAAACCCGGCAGTGAAATCTAGACTATCCTGCAGCGGATGGGTGCTGACCATGTAGGCCTCGCCCTCGGTATTGTGCTTGATGTCCACTGTTGCCTTGTCCATTTTCCATTCGGCGTGATCCATGTAGGCCAAGTATTGATTCGCGGGGAATTCAATGGTGCTATATGGGTTGAGCTTATCAAATAGGCCCAATTGCTTGTCGAAGTTCACATCACAGGTGGCATCCAGCATCTGGAAGGCCCATTGCTCATCCTCGAGCTTGGTTTTTACACGGAAGTCTTGCGCTGCGGAGGTGAAGGAGCGATGGAAGAATTGGTATCCCTCATGTTCACTGTTGTGCTTCGCGGTGCCGTAGCGCAACTCCCCAGTTCCAAAGAGTCCTTTTCCGCCATAGCGCAACTTGCCCTCAGCCACCACTTCGGGAGTACCGTACATATCAAACGGAATGCTGCGCGATTCAACCTGCAGCTCATCCTCGTAAGGCAACCAGAGGAATGGATTATCTGTACCCTGCACAAACGGATAACCGCCGCCCATGGTCGTATTTTCAGTAATGCCAAAGGTGGCGGCACGACCGGAAGCTTGTTTAGGGAAGAATAAAATATCCTTGCTGACCAAATGGCTTTGAATGTAATCTATGCTGCCCTCGGCATGTAGACCTTGGTTGGACAATGCCAGGGTGCCTTCATAGGTACCCGAGCCTTTGTAGGCCGGCGTTGGGGGCATTTGCGTTTGGAAGCCGAGCGAATAATCTGGCATGACCGTCAGCGGCTGCGGGAAGGTCGGGAAGATGTCGGCGCTGTGGAAGGTGGCATCGAACAGGAGCCCGTCCGTGGTGGCATTATCCAAGGAATCGATGGTAAACGGTTCTACGGCCATGTAGAAGCTACTTCGTTCGTAAACTCCATTGTGAATGCGCGGATGGTCGTAGTAGACGAACGAGTTGTTCAGGGCTTCGAAGATGGGGTATTCCGGATAGTATTCCTTGGAACTCTTGTTATCTGCTTGGTCTATGCGAAGACGCCCTTGAAGGTCTGAAAGTACCGTTTGTACGTTGACTAGTGCGGCACGCTCGCCCGGTGGCGGGTTGAACTCCTTGACCTTGAAACGCATCGAATCAATGCGTGGCATATCGATCATGAAGTTGTCGTAGTTGAAGGCGTATTCTGTCCCCCAATAACTGAAAAGGCCGGCGTTGATTCGCCCGTCAAAGTTGAAGTTCATCCCTTGGTTAACCGTGATGAGTCCGCCTTTGGGAAAAAGATTGACCTGCTGGGAATCACTGACGGCAATCATGCCAATGCCCGCAATGTCCATTTGGTAGTTCAAGAGACTGACTTGGGCGTTGTTGCCTTGTTCTACCCTAGATACGAACTGGATGACATCGTAATCTCGTTTTCCTTCCCAGTTGAGCAGGTATTCAAAAAGACGATCGGTAAGGGTGATGGTTTGTTGGTCTTCATCGAAAGTAACGAATCCTTGAATGGCCATTTCATAGAGGAATTTCTCCCCTTGGTCCATGGGCATGCGCAGGGCGTAGATCAGATCCTTGAGCGGTGCGTCGTTATACCCCCAAGCATAGGCTGCATCGCGCAGGTTCATCAGCGGGTGGGTCTGTTGCAAGCCTGCGATTTCTTCCATTCGGGTGATGCGGAAGAATTGCTTGCTCTCGAATACCGCCGCCTGCATCGAACCTAGGTTGAGGTTGCGAAAATTCAGGACCGGTGTGCCTTGGTTCCAAACTAATTGGTCCACGTTCACCTCCATGGCGTGGTAGCTGTCGATCCACGAGCTCAACCCTAGGCCGGTTTTATACCGTAAAATGCGCAGCTGTCCAGACCGCGGGTCATAGCGCAGTTCACAATACGGATGGTAAATGCTGTCTTTGCCGAGGTGGGCTACCACTTCTACTCGTTTGGAGGCGATGAGGCTATCTTGGAATCCAAAGCGCCCGCCTTTGAGGGTAATGACCGTATCCGTTTTGTAGGTGAAGACCAGCTCTCCTAAAGTGCTATCCGGGCTGTTTCCATAAAATTGGGCCCCGATTACTCCCAATCCCCCTTTGAAGTGGACATCTGGGAAAATATCCTCGATGAGGTAGTCGTTGCGTTCGCTCGTAAATTGCGGGTAGCGCTTGGTGGTGGTGCCGGTCATGCGGTCCTCCAAGGTGCCTTTGATGGGTTCCGGATAAAGGTCATAGGCATGCAACACAGCTTTGGCCTGGTATCCCCCTTTTTTAACATCGAGGTTCCAGGTGCCCAATTCCGCATAGCGCTCGTCCTCCGGCACCAATACTCGGGACCAAAAGACGGTGCCGCCCTCCCCTTCGATCAGATCTTGTTCAGGATAATATTTGAAGTTCGCCCCTATGATTTGGGTGCTGTCCTCGCGGTAATGTCCATAAAGGTCTTCCGCCTCAAAACTGTACACAGGAGCCCCCTCTTCAAAGGCAAAGCCCCATACCGCGTAGGGTGCGCTCCACACAAAATCATTGGCATCGCTGAAGATGTGCTTGCTGTAGTTCAGGTGCTGCTGGTGAATGTAATCTCGAATCTTAGTCGAAGGGTTCTTCTTGGCATAGACCAGTAGGTGCTGGGCCATCTGCTCGGCAGTGCCATAGGCTTCGCCCTCGTAGATGTCGTAGGTCAGACGTATGAGCTCTTCCCATACCTCAGGCTGCACTAGGCGCTTGCGAATGAGTTGGTTGCTCAAATCTATCCACAACTCCCCAAACTCGTCGGCCGCCAACATGGCGTTCGGCAATAGGCTGTCCTGATACAGCGACTTTTGCTCCTTGTTCAGGTCTATGAGTTCGAGAAATTCGTCTTGGAAGAGTTCGAGCTCGGAGAATCGGACCACCTTCTGGGCGTGAAGCCCCAGGCTGAATAGAAGCGCAACAAGCAGTCCAATTCTTCGCATTACTTTCTCATTTTAACACTGCGCCACTGATCGCGCCCTTTAATGCCCTCATAGGTTAGTCCAGCACCCTCGGCACGTTCGCGAAGGGCAGCCACATTTTCCTCGTAAAAACCGCTAAACAAGATGGTACCGCCGTCGGCCAAAGCGGCCACATAAGCGTCCATGTCCGCGAGGAGCACGTTGAGGTTGATGTTGGCGTAGATCAGATCATAGGTATCCTTGATCGCTTCCGCCCCACCCTGATCGCAGCTCATGGCAATGGCGTTGCGCTGTGCATTTTCCAAGGTATTTTCTACGCACCAGGTGTCGATGTCAATCCCGTGAATATGGGAGGCACCACGCATCCCGGCAAGGATGCCGAGGATTCCTGTGCCACAACCCATGTCGAGGACTCGTAGGCCTTCGGTCGGCAACTCCAAGGTCCACAGAATCATCATGTGGGTGGTTTGGTGGTGGCCGGTACCAAAGGACATCTTTGGCTCGATCAACATGAGATGCTCATAGCCTTGTTTTGGCGTGTGGAAAGGAGCATGGATGTAAACGCGACCGTCCACATCAATAGGATCAAAGTTTTTCTCCCACTCCGCATTCCAGTTCACTTGCTCGATTTCTTGTAAGACATAAGTGACCTGAACACCGTCCCATTGAAGGGTCTCGGCGACGGCATCAGAAGAGAATAGATCCTTTAAAATGTACGCCTGAAATCCATCCTCGGTATCGGTGAAGGTATCAAAGCCCAATTCCCCGAGCTGTGCAATAAACACATCGCGGAAGGGTTCCAAGGGAACGACCGTTGCGGTCAATTCAATGTACACTGGGGTTTCCGACATTAGGCTTCGGTTCTAGCTTTTACGATCGCTGTGAAATCTGCTGCGCTCAAAGAGGCGCCACCGATCAAACCACCGTCGATATCTGGTTGTGCAAATAGTTCTGCCGCGTTGCCTGGCTTACATGAGCCGCCGTACAATACCGAAATATCTTGGGCCGCTTCACCGCCGAAACGCTCTACCAACCAAGCACGAATGCCGGCATGAACTTCTTGTGCTTGCTCTGGGGAAGCAGTCTCACCCGTGCCAATGGCCCAAACTGGCTCGTAAGCCAAGATGATGTTGTCCATATCTTCTTCTGAGAAGCCTTCCAAACCTTCGGCACATTGGCTTAGGATCACGTCCATGTAGTTGCCGCTCTTGCGCTCTTCCAAGGTTTCACCGATACAATAGATCGCGGCCAATTCGTTGTTCAATGCCTGACCTATTTTCGCCTTACAGCTCTCGTTGGTCTCACCGAAGTACTGACGTCGCTCGCTGTGACCGATGATAACGGCGTCCAAATCCAAAGAGGCCAACATAGAGGCGCTGATTTCACCGGTGTAGGCACCATTATCTTGTTCGTGGCAGTTCTGTGCAGCGACAGCGATGAATGGATTATCGACCAATTCATTCACGACATCACTCAAGAACACGGATGGAGGAGTGATAATAACACCTGTTTCTCCTACGAGTTCTTCCGTCAACGATGACTTTAATTCTGCGACCAAATCCATCGCTTCGTTATACGTCGTGTTCATTTTCCAGTTACCTGCTACAATCTTTCTTCTCATGATTATTTATTGATGTTGTTGTGTGTTCTTAAAATAGTTCCGCTCGTATTCTTGGATCGAGCACTGCGTACAGCACATCCACTATCGTCGTTAAG